>ERZ827512.129-NODE-129-length-117160-cov-8.253721_pt1 | contig 117160 bp, 130 predicted proteins | sample MGYA00519916_ERZ827512 | MGnify/ENA primary metagenome ERZ827512 (study PRJEB31778, sample SAMEA3449335) | human gut metagenome | biome: human gut; feature: human-associated habitat; material: faeces | place: United Kingdom | collected 2010/2012 ...
ATGCTTCTACATATAATCCTGTATCGTTTTTTAATACCGCACATTTTAATTTGTCACTTGCTTCTTTAGCAGAGTGCATTGCAACTTCTTCAACAGTATCAGCTTGAATCTCTGTTGTTTCCATTTTTACATTGTCAACTTCAATTCCTAATGGTTCCAATATGTTTTTAGCACTCATTATTTTAGACCAATTTCCAGTCACATAAGTTATTTTTTTCATAAATATATATCATCTCCTTCTTTAATTATATCATATAACATGTAGTTCTTTTTCCGTTTTTGTTTACATCTTTAATGATAGCGTATTGCACTGTATTAGTGGTTTTTATGGTTCTAATTCTCATTTGTTCTTCTCCTAAATTTTATTATGCAATTATTATACCACTGTACGGGGGGGACGCAAGACATTTTTCGGAAATTTGACAAAAAAATTAAGCATTCATAATGCTTACAAAGTTTTCACATATCTAAAAGTGTTTAAAATCCGTAAAGAAAAGAAAATGAAACTAGTTGACAAATTAAAAAAAATACATTAAAATATATTATGAATAAATGATTGCGTTGAAAATGAAAGAATCTATGTAATTGCTATTAGAGAATAAGGGTTACCGGCTGAAAGCCCTTTTGGTTAAAGTAGATATCGAAACACATTGGAGCAATATGAAATAAAGTGGAAAGTTTAAATTAAAAATTAAGGTTACAACTTTCAAGTTAGGGTGGTACCGCGGATTATATATTCGTCCCTGCAGTTTAGCAGGGACGATTTTTTATGTAAAAATTGTTTCTGCAAGAGAAAGGAGCAATTTTATGAAAGAATTTAGAACAGTACGTTGCGATGAAATAACATTAGAAGACGTAGGAAAAGAAGTAAGGATAGCAGGATTTGTAGAAACTATCCGAGATTTAGGAGGAGTAGTATTTTTAGATATTAGAGATATGTATGGTATAACTCAAGCAGTTACATCAGCAGATTCTCAAGATGTAGATTTAGCATCACACATTCCTATTGAATCAACAGTTACAATTTTAGGAAAAGTAAGAAAAAGATCAGAAGATACTATAAACACTAAATTGAAAACAGGTTTGGTAGAAGTATTTATTGAAGACATAGAGATTTTAGGAAAAAGAACAAGAAACTTACCTTTTGAAGTAAATAAAGACCAAGAAGTAAGAGAAGATTTGAGATTAAAATATAGATATTTAGATATAAGAGGAGAAAAGTTAAAAAATAATTTAATTTTAAGAGCAAAAGTCATACAATATTTAAGAAATCAAATGATAGAAAAAGGTTTCTTAGAAGTTCAAACACCTATACTTACTTCATCATCTCCTGAAGGAGCAAGAGACTATTTAGTTCCAAGTAGAATTCATAAAGGAAAATTTTATGCACTTCCACAAGCACCACAACAATTTAAACAATTATTAATGGTATCTGGAATTGATAAATATTTTCAAATTGCACCATGCTTTAGAGATGAAGATGCAAGAGCAGATAGAGCACCAGGAGAGTTTTATCAATTAGATATGGAAATGTCTTTTGCGACACAAGAAGATGTATTTGAAATTATAGAAGAAGTAATATATAATACCTTCAAAGAATTTTCTGAAAAGAAAATATCAGACTATCCATTTGAAAGAATAAAATACAGAGAAGCAATGATTAAATATGGAACAGATAAACCGGATTTAAGAAATCCATTAGTAATAATTGACTTATCAGAATTCTTTAATAAATGTACGTTTAAACCATTTATAGGAAGAACAGTAAGAGCTATAAAAGTGAATGGACACATGTCTAAAGGATTTCATGAAAAGATGCTTTCATATGCAATGTGTATAGGAATGGGAGGACTTGGATATTTAGAAGTACAAGATGATTATAGTTTTAAAGGTCCTATTGATAAATTTATTCCTATAGAGTATAAAAAAGAGTTATTAGAGTTAGGAAACTTAGAAAAGGGAGATACAATCTTCTTTATAGCTGATAACGAAAAAAGAGCTACAGAACTTGCAGGTCAAATAAGAACAGAATTAGCTAAAAGACTTGACTTAATAGAAAAAGATGTATTTAAATTTTGCTGGATAGTAGATTTTCCAATGTTCGAACTAGATGAACAAGGAAAACTTAGTTTCAGTCATAATCCTTTTTCAATGCCACAAGGTGGATTAAAAGATTTAAATGAAGAAAATCCATTAGATATACTTGCATATCAATATGATTTAGTATGTAATGGAATAGAGCTTTCATCAGGAGCGGTAAGAAATCATGATATAGAAATTATGATTAAAGCTTTTGAAATGGCAGGTTATACGGAAGAGGAAGTTAAGACAAAATTTGGAGCATTATATACTGCATTCCAATATGGGGCACCACCACATGCAGGTATAGCACCTGGAGTTGATAGAATGATTATGCTACTTACTGAAGCGGAAAATATAAGAGAAGTTATAGCTTTTCCATTGAGCAGTAAAGCAGAAGATTTAATGATGGGAGCACCTGGAAAGGTATCAAACAAACAATTAAGAGAAGTGCATATAAAAATTGATGAAAAATAATTTATAAGGAGTGATTGTATGAAGGTTAGTAAAGAAGAAATCAAGCATATTGCAGATTTAGCAAGATTAGAAATTGATGAGAGCGAAATTGATAATTATATACTTAATTTACAAGATATTTTAAATTTTGCTAATATTGTAAATAACGCACCTGTAGAAAATTTAGATGTTACAATCGGAGCAAATGAAGCTAAAAATGTATTTAGAAAAGATGAAGTAGAAGTATTTGAAGATAATGAAGCTTTACTTGCAAATGCTAAAGAAAAAGAAAGAAATATGTTCAAAATTCCAAAGGTTATAAATTAAAAAAGCTTACGAATAGGAGTAAAAAGGAGGCTAATTAATGAATATTATAGATTTAAGTGTACACGAATTAAGAGAAAAAATAAAAAATAAAGAAGTGACTGCTCAAGAAATAACAAAAGCATATATAGATAGAATAAATGATAAAGAAAAAGATGTGGAAGCATTTGTTACACTTCTTGAAGAAGAATCTATAAGCAAAGCTAAAACTATTGATGAAAAAAGAGCAAATGGTGAGATTTTAAACAATTTAGCTGGTATTCCAATAGGTATCAAAGATAATATTTGTACAAAAGAAATAAAAACTACATGTAGTTCTAAAATGTTAGAAGATTTTGTTTCACCATATGATGCAACAGTAATGAATAAATTAAATGATGAAAAATTAATCACTTTAGGAAAACTTAATATGGATGAATTTGCCATGGGAGGTTCTACAGAAACATCATATTTTAAGAAAACAAAAAATCCATGGGATTTAACTAAAGTACCAGGAGGTTCATCAGGAGGAAGTGCAGCAGCAGTTGCAAGTAAAATGGTACCTTGGGCTTTAGGATCAGATACAGGAGGAAGTATTAGACAACCAGCATCTTTTTGTGGAGTGGTTGGATTAAAGCCAACATATGGACTTGTTTCAAGATATGGATTAGTTGCTTTTGCTTCTTCACTTGATCAAATAGGACCAATAACAAAAGACGTAAGAGATAGTGCAATTCTTTTAAATCTTATAGCAGGACATGATAGAAAAGATACTACATCAGTTGATGAACCTAGGAAGGATTATGAAAAAGCATTAACAGGAAATGTTAAAGGGTTAAAAATAGGTGTTCCAAGAGAATTTTTTGGAGAAGGAATAAATAGTGAAGTTAAGGAAAAATTAGAAGAAGCAATAGAATCATATAAAAAGTTGGGTGCTGAAATAGAAGAATTTTCTTTAGATATTGCAAAATATGCTTTAGCAACTTATTATATAATTGCTTGTGCAGAAGCTAGTTCTAATTTAGGAAGATTTGATGGAATTAGATATACTTATAGAGCAAATGATTTTAAGGATTTAAAAGATTTGTATAAGAAAACAAGAAGTGAAGCATTTGGAGCAGAGGTAAAAAGAAGAATTATACTTGGAACATATGTGTTATCTTCAGGATATTATGATGCATATTACAAAAAAGCTCAACAAGTTCGTACATTAGTAAAAAATGAATTTGATAAAGGTTTTGAAAAATATGATGTTATACTTACTCCAACATCACCAACAGTAGCTTTTGGAATTGGAGAAAAATCTGATAATCCATTAGAAATGTATTTAGCAGATATTTGTACTGTTTCTGTAAATATTGCAGGATTACCAGGAATTTCAATTCCTTGTGGAGTAGATAGCAATGGATTACCAATTGGCATGCAGTTAATTGGAAATAAATTCCAAGAAGAAACTATATTAAATGCAGCTTATAGTTTTGAACAAGAATATAAATTTAGAGAGAAATATGAACCAGAATTTAAAAAAGGAGGTGTAATTTAAATGTCAAGAGAAGATTATGAAGCAGTAATAGGATTAGAAGTGCATGCAGAGCTTTCAACAAAAACCAAAATCTTTTGTTCATGCCCAACTACATTTGGAGCAGCACCTAATACTCATGTATGCCCAATATGTATGGCAATGCCTGGAACACTTCCAGTTTTAAATGAAAAAGTTGTAGAATATGCTGTAAAAGCGGGATTAGCTACTAATTGTGAAATATCAAAAGATAGTAAAAATGATAGAAAAAATTATTATTATCCTGATTTACCAAAATCATATCAAATTTCACAATATGATAAACCTTTATGCAATCATGGATACATAGAGATTGATGATGAAAATGGAAATAAAAAGAAAGTTAGAATTTTAAGAATCCATATTGAAGAAGATGCTGGAAAATTAAATCACGATGAATTTGGTGGAGGTAGTTTAGTAGATTTAAACAGAGCTGGAGTACCACTTATTGAAATAGTTTCTGAGCCAGATATGTCTAGTGCAGAAGATGTTGATAAATATTTGAAAAAATTAAAATCAATACTTGAATATATAGAAGTATCAGATTGCAAAATGCAAGAAGGATCTTTTAGAGCAGATGTTAATGTTTCTGTAAAAAAGAAATCAGATAGTAAATTAGGAACTCGTACTGAAATGAAAAATATGAACTCATTTAGAAGTATTACAAGAGGTATTGAATATGAAATAGATAGACAGATTGATTTATTAGAAGATGGTGGAGAAGTAACACAAGAAACTTTAAGATGGGATGATGTGTCAGGCAGAACATTTTCTATGAGAGATAAAGAAGATGCACAAGATTATAGATATTTCCCAGAGCCTGATTTAGTTGCAATAAAATTATCAGATGAGTATATAAAAAATGTTAAAAATAATTTGCCTGAACTTCCGGAAACAAGATATGATAGATATATAAAAGAATATAATATGTCTGAAAAAGATGCAAGAATAATAGTTGCTTCTAAATATTTATCAGATTTATTCGAAAAAGCATCTAAGATTTGTAATAATCATAAAGCTGTTAGCAATTGGATTATTTCAGATATATCAAGAATATTAAATGAAAAGGAAATAGAACCAAATGAAATTCCTTTTACAGCAGAAGAACTTGCCAAATTAGTAATTCTTATAGATAAAGGAACAATAAGTTCTAGCATTGGTAAAAAAGTAATGCAAGAGTTATTTGAAAATCCTAGAGATCCAGAAGATATTATAAAGGAAAAAGGTTGGATACAAATTTCCGATGAGGGAGCTATAAAAGAAGTAGTTATGCAGGTATTAGAAGCAAATCCACAATCAATAGCTGATTATAAAGCAGGAAAAGATAGAGCATTAGGATTCTTAGTTGGCCAAGCAATGAAGCAAACTAAAGGTAAAGCAAATCCTCAATTATTAAATAAAATGTTTTTAGAAGAACTTAAAAAATAAACTAAAAAATAGATAGATTATATACATTAAGTATATGTTCTATCTATTTTTGCATATTTATATATTTTTGTAGTGTTACAATTGATGTGAAACAAAATAAATAAAAATTAAATAAGTGATTTAAATCATATATAATTGAGTTGCAAAACAAAAATTATATAAAGGAGATTTAAATCACTTATGAATAATAGTATAACAGAAAAAAATAAAAAAAGATACCTTCCACATGAAATTAATACAAGAAAATATGCAGTAGAGATGTATAGAAATTGTGGAGATATAGATTATGTATGCAGAAAATACCATATTTTAAGGACTTCATTATGGAGATGGAATAAAAAATATGATGGAACAAAAGAAAGCGTAATGGATAAATCTCATAGACCAAATAGTAAGCATCCAAATTCACATGCAAATCAAGAAATACGTTGGATAAGAAATTATGTAAGAAGAAATTCTAGAATAACATTATGCGAACTATGGGCTAAATTAAAACGAGAAAAAGGGCAAATGGATGTTAAAAAAGATTAGGAATAAAACATCATAAAATCCAACCCAGGAGACCACAACATAATGGAAAAGTAGAAAGAAGTCATAGAAATGATAATGAAAGATTTTATAGTTATTTAAAATTTTATAGCTTGAAAGATTTAAGACATTCTTGTGCTAGTTTATTACTTGCAAAAGGAATTCCTATGAAAGCAATTCAGGAGTGGCTTGGACATTCTAACTTTTCAACTACTGCAAATATATATGCACATTTAGATAGCAAGTCAAAAGATTTATCTGTTCAAGCATTATCAAATGCTATAAGCATAAAAAAAATGAAGAAGTGCAGTCTTCAAATTCTTAAAAATCAATTAGCCTTATCAAACTAATTTGTGGTACCGATGGTGGGACTCGAACCCACATGGTTTCCCGCCAGATTTTGAGTCTGGTGCGTCTGCCAATTCCGCCACATCGGCATATTTAAAATACAATATATATAATAACAGATATTAACTGGTTTGGCAAGATAAAATTAAAATTTTTTTGAAATATCAATAGGCGGGTAAAATCGCCTATTTTTGTCTTCAATATTAGAAATTCATTTGAAATGAAGGAAAAAATATTTGTAATATAAACTAGAATATGCTAAAATAATGTATGCTATGTGGGAAAAATAAAAAAATGATGTAATGAATTTATTAAGAAAGGAACAAAAATAGTATGAATATAGGAATAGATATAGATGATACAATGTCAAATTCATTTGAAATTATGTTAGCAGATTCACAAATATATGATATTGAGGAAATGAAGGGAACAGGGGATATTAAAAATTTAGGAAGCATACCTACATATGATCAAATAGAGAATATGTATAAGTGGGAAGAGGAAGCATTAAAAAAATTTTGGTATAAACACTTTGAAAGAGTTTTAAGAGAGGCAACTCCAAAACAATATGTAGCAGAAACTATAAAAAAATTAAAAGAAGAAGGAAACAACATTTACATTATAACCGCAAGGTATGAGCAAGATGGAATAGAAAGCGTAGAGGGGTTAACAGAAGAATGGCTTAAAAAGAACAAAATAGAATATGATAGATTATTAATAAATTCATCTGACAAATTAAAGATAGCTAGAGAATACAATATAGATGTATTTATAGATGATTGCTTTAAATTTTGTAAAGAAATAAATGATGCAGGAATAAAATCATATATGTTTGTTGGCACAACAAATAATAATATAGAAACAGGAAAAGTAGAAAAAGTGTATTCATGGCCACAAGTTTATTTTAAAATCAAAGAATTTACCAAAAAAACACAATAATATAATTAATGCAACACATAAAGATTAAAATCATTTAAAACATAAAAAGGAGGAATAACAAGCAAATGCTAAAAATATTAAAAAACCTAAAAGAATCACTAATCTCAGTAATAATTATAGTGATTTTGTTATGCTTGCAAGCAGGTACAGACTTAGCATTACCAGATTATACATCTAAAATAGTTAATATTGGAATACAACAAGGGGGAATACAAAATGTTTCTCCAGAAGCAATACGAAAAGAGCAAATGGAAAATTTATTACTATTTTCAACAGATGATGAAAAAATATTAAATTGTTATACTCTAATTTCTAAAAAAGAAATGGAGGATAAAGAGTATGAAAAATATTTAAAACAATATCCAGAATTAGAAAATCAAGATATTTATGTACTTAATAATTTAAAGAAAGAACAGAAAGAAGAAATTGATACATTAATAGCAAAACCATTAATGATAATATATAGTATAAGTAATGAAGAAACAGCCAAAGAGATCAAAAAGAATATTCTACAGAACACACCTAAAGCACAACAAAGCATACTAGAACAAGCAGATTTGCTAACAATAATTAAAAATATGCCAGAAGAAACAAGAAATAATATTTTGGAAGAAAGTAGCAAAATGATAGACGAGAAATTTGGCAATATGACAGAACAAGTTGCAATACAAGCTACAAAGCAAGAATATGCCCAAATAGGGATGGACTTAGATAAAATACAAAATGATTATATACTATTTACAGGTATGCAGATGTTAGGAATAGCATTAATAAGTATGATTGCAGCAATAATAATAATGTATTTATCATCGAGAGTTGCAGCTAAGTTAGGACAAAACCTAAGAAATAAGGTTTTCAAAAAGGTTTTAGGCTTTTCCATAGAGGAATTTAAGGCGTTTTCTACAGCATCACTAATAACACGTAGCACAAATGATATACAGCAAATTCAAAATTTAATTGCAATGTTATTTAGAGTAGTAGTATATGCGCCAATAGTAGGTATAGGCGGTTTTATAAGGGTATTAAATAACAGCCATACTTCAATGGCTTGGATAATAGGTTTGGCAATTTTATGTATATTAGGAATAATATTAACATTATTTATTATAGCAATGCCAAAATTCAAGAAACTACAAGAGCTTGTTGACCGTTTGAATTTAGTTGCAAGAGAAATACTAACTGGTTTGCCAGTAATTAGAGCGTTTAATACAGAAAAGAAAGAAGAAAAAAGGTTTGAAGATGCAAATAAAATATTAATGAAAACTAATATATTTGTTAATAAGGCTATGAGTTTAATGATGCCCGCATTAATGTTTGTTATGAATTCAGTGGCTTTACTAATTATATGGGTAGGAGGACATAATGTAGCAAATGGAAATATACAAGTTGGAGATATGATGGCGTTTATACAATATACAATGCAAATTGTAATAAGTTTTTTAGTTATTTCTATGATATCTATAATGCTACCTCGTGCTCAGGTTTCTGCTAATCGTATAAATGAAATTTTAGAAAAAGAGCCAAGAATAAAAGATAATGAAAATACAAAAAAATTTGACAACAGTAAGAAAGGATTGGTTGAATTTAAAAATGTTTCATTTAGATATCCAGATGCAGATGCAGAAATATTAACAGATATTAATTTTACAGCAGAACCGGGAAAAACTACGGCAATAATAGGAAGTACAGGTAGTGGAAAATCTACTATTGTAAATTTAATACCAAGGTTTTATGATGTAACTGGTGGAGAACTATTAATAGACGGAGTTAATATAAAAGATGTACCTCAACATGAATTGAGAAAAAGAATAGGTTTTGTTCCACAAAAAGGCTTACTATTTTCTGGAACAATAGAATCAAATATAAAATATGGAAATCCTAAAATGTCTGACAAACAGATGAAAGAAGCTGCAGAAATAGCACAGGCAACAGAATTTATAGAAGCAAAGCCAGAAAAATATAAATCAGAGATAGCACAAGGCGGAACAAACGTGTCTGGTGGGCAAAAACAGCGTTTATCAATAGCAAGAGCGATTGCAATAGACCCAGAAATATTTGTTTTTGATGACAGCTTTTCAGCATTAGATTTAAAAACTGATAGTAAATTAAGAGCAGCATTAGCAGAAAAAACTAAAAACAAAACTGTAATTATAGTTGCGCAAAGAGTAAGCACAATACTAAATGCTGACCAAATTGTAGTGCTAGAAGAGGGAAAAATTGTAGGAATAGGAAAGCATCAAGAGCTTATGAAAAATTGTGATACATATTCACAGATAGCATTATCACAGCTTTCAAAGGAGGAGCTAGAATAATATGAGTAATCAAACAAAAAAGCCTCCAATGGGAGGTATGGGACCAGGAAAAGGACCAATGACAATGGAAAAAGCAAAAGACTTTAAAGGGACTACAAATAAATTGATAAAAAACTACTTATCTAAATATAAAATTGCAGTGGTTATAGTAATGATATTTGCAATTGGAGGTACAATTTTCTCAATTGTAGGACCAAAAATATTGGGAAACGCAACAACAGAAATATATAATGGATTAATAAGTAAATTATCAGGGGGAGAAGGAATTAATTTTCAAAAAATTGCAGAAATTCTTCTAACATTATTAACATTGTATTTGATTAGCATGGTATTCTCTGCAGTGCAGGGATTTACAATGACAGGAGTGGCACAAAAAATAACATATAAAATGCGCAATGAGTTAATAGAAAAAATTAATAAACTTCCTATGAAATATTTTGATAAAAAAACAAATGGAGAAGTATTATCAATAATATCAAACGATGTAGATACATTATCTCAAAATTTGAACCAATGTGTTACGCAAATAATAACAGCTATTTGCACATTAATAGGAATATTAATAATGATGTTTTCTATTAGCTGGCAAATGACTATTACGTCTTTGATAATACTACCAATTGCAGCACTTTTGGTTAAAACAATAGTATCTAAATCGCAAAAGTATTTTAAAGATCAACAAGATTATCTAGGACATGTAAATGGACAGGTAGAGGAAATTTATGGAGGACACACTGTTGTAAAAGCATTCAACAGTGAAGATGTAGTAATAAACAAATTTGAAGAAGCAAGTGAGGAGTTATATAAATCTGGTTGGAAATCTCAATTTCTATCTGGACTAATACATCCGGTAACCAACTTTATAAGTAATGTTGGATACGTGGCAGTAGCAATACTAGGTGGATATTTTGCTATACAAGGCAAAATAACAGTAGGAAATATTCAGTCTTTTATACAGTATAATAAGCAATTTACTCAACCAATAAATCAAATAGCCCAAGTTTCTGGAATGTTACAAGCCATGGTAGCGGCAGCGGAGAGAGTGTTTGAATTTTTGGAGGAACCAGAAGAAATAAAAACTATTGCGAATCCTAAAAGTACAAAAGATATAGAAGGCAATGTGGAATTTGAACATGTTCATTTTGGCTATGATGAGGATAAAATAATAATAAATGATTTTAATGCAGATATAAAAGCTGGACAAAAAATAGCAATTGTAGGTCCAACAGGGGCAGGAAAAACGACAATAGTTAAGCTTTTAATGAGATTTTATGATGTGAACAGTGGAGCAATATTGCTTGATGGAACAAATATAAAGAAGTTTGATAGGGGAAAGTTAAGACAGGTATTTGGAATGGTTTTACAGGATACATGGCTATTTAATGGAACTGTTAAGGATAATATCAAATACGGAAAAGAAGATGCAACGGATACAGAAATAATAGAGGCTGCTAAAGCTGCACATGTACACCACTTTATAAAAACATTACCTAAAGGATATGATGCACTAATAGATGAAGAGTCAAGTAATATTTCAGCAGGTCAAAAGCAATTATTAACAATAGCAAGGGTTATTTTAACAGATCCTAAAATATTGATACTGGACGAAGCTACAAGCTCCATAGACACAAGAACAGAACAACAAATACAATCAGCAATGGATAATTTAATGAAAGGTAGAACAAGCTTTATAATAGCACATAGATTATCTACAATAAAAAATGCAGATTTGATACTTGTAATGGATCAAGGAGATATTGTAGAACAAGGAACGCATGAAGAATTATTAAAAAAGAACGGTGCATATGCAAAATTGTATAATTCACAATTTGAAGAAAACTAACAAACGAAACAAATTAACCTGAGCGGTTTTAGCCACTCAGGTTAATTTATACTTTTAATAAAAACTGCTAATTTTTTTAAAGTATCACAACCAAGTTCTATTTCTTCATTACTAAAAGATTCTAACATTTTACTAGTTTCCGATTTTATATTATTATTTTTGCCAAACAAAATATAATCAGCACTGGTATTGGTTAAATCACAAAGTCTTTTTAACTTTTCAATGGATAAGCAACTTTTTCCACGTTTAACAATTCCTAGATATTGACCAGAGATACCAAGTAATTTAGAAAATTCTTCTTTTGACATATTCATATTTTCACGTATATTTTTTATTCTTAAACCAATTTGCTTTTTCATAAAAAACCTCACAAAATTAATATCAAATTAATTCTAAAATTATAAACAAATTATAAAATGACAAAAAACAATACATATTAGTGGAAAAAAATGAAAAAATATGATAATATATGAAAAAACAAGAGGTATTTATTTTTATGGAGAATAAAATGAAATTATTATTAGTGGAAGATGATGTTAATACTTGTGAAATATTTAAGAAAATTGAAAGAGCAAAAAGTGAGATAAAATTTATTGCAATAACAAACTCGGAAGTAGAAGCGTTAAACTGTGTAAAAAATAATATGCCAGACGGTATTATATTAGATCTAGAATTAACAAATGGAAAAGGTAGTGGATTTGGATTTTTAAAAGAGTTAAGGAAAATTAAGTTAAAAATATTGCCTAAAATAATAGTAACTACAAACATATGTACAGACTCTGTTTATGATTATTTACATGATAATAAAGTTGATTTTATATTTTATAAAAAACAAGAAGGTTATTCGGAAGAAAACGTAATAGATACATTACTATTGTTAAATGGGTATACAGATAATATAAGCTACACTGAAAATACTAAACACAATGAATCAAATGATGATAAAGAAATATTGGAAGAAATTGACAAAGAACTTGATTTGATAGGAGTAGGAACTCATTTACAAGGCAGAAAGTATTTACATGACTCTATATATTATGCAATAATGCAAGAAAATAATGAAAGCAAAATATCAATAATACAATATTTAGGTGGTAAATATAAAAGGTCTACAAGTACTATAAGCAGAGCAATGCAGAATGCAATACTTTATGCTTGGCGAATATCTGCAATAGAAGATTTAACCACATATTACACAGCAAAAATTAATTATGAAACAGGAGTACCAACACCAACTGAATTTATATATTATTATGCCAATAAAATAAAGAAAAAGATGATCTAAAAAGCGCCACAATGCATTGCATTGTGGCAAAATTCAAATATTACTTGGTAGATGAAAGAAAGTATGTCTACAAAGTGATAAAATATCACAAAAAGTAATAATCACTAAATGACAAAAATCAGATTTAATCAAATAATTGAATCACTACTGTTCACTTATATAAATGGATATAAGTGATATTTTTTTATTGTAAAAAATAAAAAAATAGGTGGTGATATGAATGGATTTCTGGGAATGGTTAAGATATTGGTTAGGATTATAAAAATACAAGAGAAGTAAAAAAATATTGATTACTTCTCTTTTTTTATTTATAATATAGTCATATTTAATTATTAAGGTGAGAAAAGTGAAAATTGATTTATTAAATACACTTATAAAAATGTTCTTTCTATTAAACTATACAAGCTATATATATGCTAGGATTATGAATAAAAACTATAGTAAAAAAACATGTGCTTTGATATTTATTATTAATTTCTTTTTAAGTGCTTTAAACCTTCTAATGAAGAGTTATTTTAAAACAAATGAAGTAATGATTATAATAATTATATTATCTGCCATAATAATAAATCAAATAAGTACTGAGAAAATTAGACCTTCAGCGATTTTACTGGCTTTTGCGGTATGTATAATGTCATTAGTTATTTCTGTGACTGCTATTTTTCCATTACAAAATATATTAAATAGGGTAAATAATGCCAAAATAGTTATGATGATTTTAATGGTGGTAATACAAGGACTAACAATTTGTGTACTTTTCAGAATTAAAAGATTTAATAAAGGGCTGGCTTTTATTAAGGAAAAAATCAATAATGAGTATATAGACATAATAACTATAAACATAAGTATTGCTGTGATATTTGTATACACCTTATTTGGCAATTATTATGGCAATTTGACAAGGCATATTTTGATTTCATTTATTATTTTAGGTACTATTATGTTTGTTATGATTCAAAAAACATTGGTTTTATATTATAAGCAAAAGTTATTGGAAAAAACAATGGCAGATTATGAAAATGAAATTAAACAAAAGGATGAGAAAATAAAAGTTCTTTCAGAGGAAAAGTTTAAGATTAGCAAAATTAATCATGAATTCTATAATAGACAAAAAGCATTAGAGATGACAGTAAATGATTTTATAAATAATACAAATATGGAAGTTGGAAGGGAACTAGCTATTACGAACAAAATAAATAGTTTATCAAAAGAATATTCTAGTAAAATGAAATCAATAAAACAAGTGGAAAAGCTATCGCTTACAGGAATAGAAGAAATTGATGAAATGTTTAAATATATGCAAATTGAATGTATAAAAAATAATATTGATTTTAAGCTAAAAATAGAAGGAAATGTATATCCATTAATTAATAATATTATAGAAAAGGATAGATTAGTAACTTTAATTGGGGATCATTTAAAAGATGCAATAATAGCAATAAATTTTAGTAAAAATAAGTTTAAAAGTATTATAGCAATATTGGGTATAAAAAATAACTGCTACGAATTTTGCGTATGTGATACAGGTATAGAATTTCAAATAGAAACATTGTTAAAATTAGGATTGGAACCTGTAACAACACACAAAGAAACTGGCGGTACAGGCATTGGATTTATATCTACATTTGAAACACTAAAAAAGTGTAATGCTAGTCTAATAATAGATGAAAAACATGAAGAAAGTAACAATGATTATACTAAATCAGTTACAATGAAATTTGATGGGAAGAGCCAATATATAATAAAATCATATAGAGCAGATAAAATAAAAGATAAAGCAGAAGATGATAGAATAATAATAAAAAGGAATGATAATTAGATGAACAAATTACCCGATTTTTTTATGGAAAGATTATATAAAGAATATAACGAAGAGCAAGCTAATCAAATAATAGAAGGCTATAAGTTAGAAAGAAAACTTACTTTTAGAGTTAATACAATAAAAACAACAGCAGAAGAAATTGAACAGAGGCTAGTTGAAAATGGAATAATGTATAAAAAAGTAAAATGGAGTAAAGAGGCTTTTATAATACTTAATAGAAATGAAGAAGAGATACAAAAATTAGAAATGTATAAAAATGGAGAAATATATTTACAAAGTTTGTCATCTATGTTGCCACCAATAATTTTAAATCCTGCAGAAAAAACAGATATTTTAGACATGACTTCAGCGCCAGGAGGAAAAACCACACAAATAGCAGCACTTACTAATAACAATGCAAATATAACAGCCTGCGAAATGAGTAATATACGAGCGGAGAGACTAAAATACAATCTAGAAAGGCAAGGAGCTCTAGCATATGTTATGGTAAAAGATGCAAGAAATATAGATAAATTTTTCTCTTTTGATCAAATACTTCTAGATAGCCCATGTAGTGGAAGTGGTACTATAAATATGAATAATACAGATTTGAATAAGTATTTTACATTAGAGCTTGTTGAAAAATGCAAAAAAACACAAAGAAGTTTAATAAATAAAGCAGTACAAATATTAAAAGGTGGCAAAGAATTGGTATATTCAACGTGTTCAATATTAAAAGAAGAAAATGAAGAAATAGTAAAAACAATAATGAATAAAGGAATGGAAATTGTTCCAATTGAATTTGAAGGCAAGGAAACATTACCACAATTACCAACAACAATAGATGGAACTTTATGCATATGTCCAACACAAGAATATGAAGGATTTTTTATTGCTAAATTAAGAAAAATATGTTAAATTTAAAAATGAATTGTTTGTTTATGAAGAGGAGAGAAAAAAATGAGAAATGTATTTACATACTTTATGCTGTTTTTTATTTATGCAATTTTGGGTTGGATAATAGAAACAACATTAGTATCTATAGAAAAAAGAAAATTTGTAAATAGAGGCTTTTTAATAGGCCCATATTGTCCAATTTATGGATTTGGTGGACTAGCCATTACAATTTTATTAAAAAACTATACCAAAGATCCAATAGTATTATTTTTGATGGCAGTAATAATATGTGGAATATTAGAGTATTTTACAAGTTACATAATGGAAAAAATATTTAAAGCAAGATGGTGGGATTATAGCGCTAAAAAATATAACATAAATGGAAGAATATGTCTAGAAACAGTTGTGCCATTTGGAATATTGGGATGTTTGGTTATGTATGTATTAAATCCAATAACATTTAAATATTTAAATATGCTTTCAAATTCTATGTTAAATATTATTTCTGCAATTTGTTTTACAATATTTATTACAGATAATATTGTTTCATATAATGTAATATCAAGTTTTACCAAAACTGTTAAAACCATAAATGTAGGTAAAATAAAGGATAACACAGAAGAAATTACAAAAAAGGTAAGGGAAGTATTAATAGGAAAATCTTTTTTCAACAAAAGACTTATGGAAGCATACCCAAATTTGCAGGCTAAGATAAAAGAAAAAGCAAGGCAAATAGCACAAAAGGCTAAGGAAGTAAAAACAGAAATGTCAGATAAAGTTGAAAGCATGAAAGAAAAAATAACCCAGAGTGCAAGCGAAATAAAAGATAATATAGGGGATAAGGTAGAAGAAATGCAAAAGGAAATAAGGAAAAAACCTTCTAAAAAAGAAGGTAAATAATTAAGCTAACTATGTATTGCCATTCTGGCTAATTCATCACATCTATTATTAAATTCATTGTCTGCATGACCTTTTACTTTGTGAAATGTGACTTTATGAGTTTTGGTAAGAGAAAGTAATTCTTGCCAAAGCTCTTTATTTTTTACATCTTTTTTATCAGATGTTTTCCAATTATTTTTAACCCAATTTTTAATCCAATTTTGATTAAAAGCATTTACCACATAAGCACTATCACTATAAAGATGAACATTACATGGAAATTTTAGAAGCTTTAATCCCTCTATTACAGCAGTTAGTTCCATTACATTGTTGGTAGTATTTTTTAAGCCACCAGAAATTTCTTTTTTATTATCTTTATACATTAAAATTGTTCCCCAACCACCTGGCCCAGGATTACCACTACAGGCACCATCAGTATATATAATAACTTCTTCCATTTAATTTTCTCCTTCTAATTGTAAATATTTTTATTATATGATATTATAACAATAAATAAAAAACAATACAATATAAAGAAGGTGAGTTTATGCCAAAAGTATTAGGGACAATAGCTGAATATAATCCATTTCATAATGGCCATTTATATCATATAAAAAAATCTATAGAAGAAACAGGTGCAGATTTTGTAATATGTGTGATGTCAGGAAATTTTGTACAAAGAGGTAATACTTCTATTATAGATAAATGGACAAAAGCAAAAATGGCATTGGCTAATGGAGTAGATTTAGTAATAGAATTACCAACTGTATATAGTGTTTCAAGCGCAGAAAACTTTGCAGAAGGTGCTATAAAATTATTAGACTCATTAAAAATAGTTGATACAATATCTTTTGGTATAGAGGCAAAAGATATTGCTAGTTTAAACAATATAGCAAATGTTTTTTATATGGAGCCAAAAGAATATACCAATATATTAAACCATGAGCTAAAAAAAGGAATATCCTTTCCAAAGGCTAGAGAAAATGCTGTAATGATGTACTTGAATGATATTAAACAATATGCAAATATATTAACAGGGGCAAACAATATATTGGCAATAGAATATTTAAAGGCAATAAAAAAGTTAAAAAGCAAATTAAATCCAATAGGAATTAGAAGAGAAAAAGTATTATATAATGATGAAATAATTATAGATGATTTTGCAAGCGCAACAGCAATAAGAAAAATGATAGCAACAGGTCAGTTTGAAGAAATACAAAAAGTTATGCCTAAGTCTTCGTATGCACTTTTAGCAGATGAACTAAGAAGAGGACACTATGTATTAGATTTATCAAAATTTCAGAAAGAAATAATATATAACTTAAGAAAAATGAAGGTGGGAGATATTGCTCAACTTGCAGATGTATCAGAGGGATTAGAAAATGCTATAAAAAATGCAGCAAATTCTTGCAATAATGTTGTTGACTTTGTCAATATAGTAAAATGTAAAAGATATACCCAGACAAGAATACAAAGAATTCTAATATATGCTTTACTAGGAATAACAAGTGAAAAAATGATGACTTCTAAAAAAACAACTCCATATGCAAGAATTTTAGGTTTTAATGAAAAAGGTAAAAAACTGATATCACAAATAGTAAAACATAATAAAAGAGCGCAAATAGTAACTTCAGTAAAAAAATATATGGATGAATCTAAAAATAAGGCATTAAAGGAAATGCTAGAAACTGATATATTTGCGACCAATGTATATACTCTAGGATATGAAAGCGATTCTTGGTCTAACTTAGACTATACTAATAAAATAATTACCATGTAAAATATTACAAAAATATTACATTTCATTATTTTTATTGAAATGTAATATTTTTTATCATATAATCTGCGTAAGGGAAATCACATAATTGTATGCATAAGACATTCCCATTTATTATGGAAGGAAACATTGAAATGGAAACTTTTGCAACATATATAATGGAAGAAAAAGACTGGGTAAAGAAACTTGAAATAGCATATTATTTGCGAAAAAAAGCTAATACTTTTTTTAATAACACTGTTATTTTTAAGACGGTGTTGGCCAAGTTATTTCTAGATCACACAGAAATTGATTTGGATAAAAATTTAATTTTAACAGCATGCATATTGTGTAATTGTAAAAAAGTTGATAATTTTTCTGATATGGAGAAAATCAAAACATATGCAAAAGAAGGAGCCGAGTATTTAAGAAATCTTGGATTTGACGAAAGATTTTGCAGAATATGTGAACAAGTAAATAGATATAGTGGGCTAGAACCTAGAGAGCCAGAAGCAGATATTTTAGAATTAATTGATCAATTTGGTGGAATGCTTCTGGACAGACCAGAAAGAATTGGATTTAAATGTGATGAAGCCTTAGTTCTATTGGAATTTAGAAATTTAAAGGATAAAGAAAATAGATATTTAGAAATATTTAAGGATTTTGTAAATAGAATGGAGGCAATAAAGATATGAATGAAAATAGAGAAGTAATTATTCCAGGTGTTTCAGGTGTTCTACGTTTTTTAGCAGATGGGATAAATAGTGTTCCAGATGATAATAACATAGTTGATGGAATGAAGGTAATATCTAAAAGATATCCTATTGCACAAGGAAGAATACAAGGGATCCCGTTATCAGATTTAATAAAAGATACAGATATGGAAATAGTTGAAAATAAAGAAAGCAGTTCTGTGGAAAGAACTTTAAGAGAGCCAAAAAGATTTTATGATGAATTAGGATTGTAAAAGGAAAAGGAAATGTGGTAAGAAATGAGAGAAATATTTGCAGATTTACATGTACATATAGGAAGAAGTGAAAGCGGAAAACCAATAAAGATAACAGCAGCAAAAAGTTTGAATTTTGCTAATATAGCAAAAGAGTGTGCAGATAGAAAAGGAATACAAATAGTAGGAATAATAGATTGTGCATCACCATATGTAATAGAAGATATAGAGAATTTCTTGAGAACAGGACAGGCATATGAAATAGAAGATGGTGGAATAATATATAAAGATAAAGTATGCATATTATTGGGCAGTGAAGTGGAAACATCTGAAGTTGGAAGAAATGGGAAAAAGGGAGCGGCACATAATGTTTGCTTTTTTCCGCACTTAGACGATATAAAGGCTTTTTCAAAAGAAATGAGCACACATATAAAAAATATAACATTAAGCACGCAAAGGTCTGATATTTCTGGTTATGAGCTAATAGATATAGTAGAAAAAAATAATGGAATTTTAATACCAGCACATTGCTTTACTCCATTTAAAAGTTATTACGGAAATTGCGTGGATAGAATGCAAAATATATTTAAAGAAAAATTTAGTAAGATATTTGCAATAGAATTAGGATTAAGTGCAGATACATATTTGGCAGATACAATATCAGAATTAGAAGATAAAACATTCATAACAAATTCAGATGCGCATTCATTGCCTAAAATAGCTAGAGAATATAATAAAATGCAAGTGCAAGATATAAGTTTTAAAGAAGTTGTAAAAGCTTTGAAAAATGAAGAGGGAAGAAAAGTACTGTGTAACTATGGTTTGGATCCTAAATTAGGTAAATACCATAGAACATTTTGCGATAATTGTAGTTCGGTAATAGAAACAAAAGAACCAGTGGAAAGATGCCCAAAATGTTCAAGCGAAAAGGTTACTTTTGGAGTATTTGATAGAATAGAATTAATAAAAGACAAAAAGGAATTTAAAAGCCCAAAACATAGGCCACCATATATATATCAGGTTCCACTTACTTTCATACCAGGGTTGGGCGCAAAAACAATAGAGAAATTATTAAATACTTTTGGGACAGAAATGGATATATTGCACAAGTTGTCTAAAGATGATATAGAAAGTGTAGTTGGCGAAAAGGTTGCAAACACAATAATAGATGCAAGAGAGGGTAATATAAAAATACAATCTGGTGGCGGAGGAGTTTATGGAAAATTAACAGCAAGCTAGGTTCTAAAACTCATTTTATTGAATAGATATTATGTATAAAATATATATCTAAAGAAGGAATGATAATAAAATGAGAAAAACAACTGCAAAAAGTACAATTGCAAACATTATAAAGAAACACATATATGATAACATAAGAGAATATGCAATAGTATCAATTTTATTTTTAATAGGATTAATTTTAGGAGTTATATTTATAAACAATGCAAATGAAACACAAATAATGCAGATAACGGAATATCTTAATAATTTTTCTAATTCACTAAAGACCAATTATAAAATTGACAATATGGAACTTATAAAAAACTCTATAAAAGATAATGTAATTCTTACAATAATAATGTGGTTTGCTGGTTCAACAATAATAGGATTGCCTATAGTGTTTGGCATAGTATCTTTTAGGGGATTTTGTATGGGATATACTATATCTTCAGCTGTAGCAACATTTGGAATAGGAAAAGGAGCTATATTTGCTACATGTAGCTTGCTAATGCAAAATATAATTTTTATACCGGCATTGCTAGCATTAGCAGTTACAGGAATAAAAGTATATAAGTCGATAATAAAAGATAAAAGAAGAGAAAATATTAAATTTGAGATAATAAGGCATACATTATTTTCGGTAATAATATTAATTTTGCTAGTTATATCAGCCGTGGTTGAAACATACATATCACCTAATTTATTAAAAATGGTAATAAATTACATATAAAATTTTTTGAAAAACTATTTACTTTTTAGTCGAAATTTGGTATAACATATATAAAGTTTATGTTAATTGAGAAAAGGAGAATAACAATAATGGAAAAGCAAATAAAATTATTTTTAGAATTTTTAGAAAATGACAAAAGAGTATCAAAAAACACACTTGAATCATATAGAAGAGATATAATGCAATATGCAGATTATATAGAAGAAAACCATATGAATTATACAAAAACAAGCAATGAAGAAATAGAAGAATATATGGACTATTTAAAAGAAGAAGGAAAAAAAGCTTCAACAATATCTAGAAATTTAGCATCAATAAGGTCTTTTTACCAATATTTAATAAGAACTAAAAAAATAAAAAATGATCCTACAGAAAATATACAATCGCCTAAAGTAGAAAAGAAAATTCCAAGTGTATTAACTTCACAAGAGGTAGAATTGTTGTTAGAGCAACCTAAGGATGTAGACTTAAAAGGTACTAGAGACAAGGCAATGTTAGAGTTTGCATATGCAACTGGAATGAGAGTTACAGAGATAATCTCGTTGAACATAGAAAATGTTGATTTAGAACAAGGTTTTGTTATATGTAATACAGTAGGTAAAAAAAGAAATATTCCATTAGGCTCTATATCATTAAAGGCTTTAAAAGAATATGTTGAAAAAGCAAGACCAATACTTATAAAAGACGAAAATGAAAAAGCTTTATTTGTTAATGTTAATGGAAAAAGATTAACAAGACAAGGGTTCTGGAAAATTGTTAAATATTATAAAGAACAAGCACATATTACAAAGGATATAACTCCACATGTTTTAAGACATTCTTTTGCAACACATTTACTACAAAATGGTGCAGACCTTAAAGCAATACAAACAATGCTTGGACATTCAGATATATCTTCAACACAAGTATATATGCAATTTCAAGATCCAGCATTAAGAAATGTTTACAAAAAAGCTCATCCAAGAGCATAAAATAACATAAATACAGTAAAAAAATACAACTTTGGGTTGTATTTTTTTTATTTATTGGTATAATATTATAAGAATATTTTAATTTGAAAGGAAGAAAATCATATGATAAAGAAGGTAGCAATACTTGCTAATGGTGGAGATGTTTCTGGTTTTAATGCAGTAATGCGTGCAATTATAAAAACAGCAGAAAATAATAATATAGAATGTTATGGATTTATAGATGGATATAGAGGATTATTACAAAACAATTTTGTACAGTTAGCAACTGATGCTACTGGTAATGCAAAAGGTATATTACCTAAAGGAGGGTCAATAATAGGCTCGTCAACAAATGCCAATGTTTTCAATTACCCAGTAGAAGAAAACGGAGAGAAAGTATATAAGGATTTATCAGATATATGTGTAGAAAACATTAAAAAGGATGAAATAGATTGTCTATTTACTTTAGGAGGAGATGGAACACAAAAATCGGCAAGAGATTTATCATTAAAAGGAATAAATGTTATTGGAGTTCCAAAAACAATAGATAACGATGTTGCATGTACAGAAATAACATTTGGGTACAACACGGCAGTATCTGTTGCAGCAGAAGCGATAGATAGATTGCACACAACAGGAGAAACACATCATAGAATAATGGTATTAGAAGTAATGGGAAGATATGCAGGATGGATTGCATTAGAATCAGCAATAGCGGGAGGTGCTGATGTGGCACTTATTCCAGAAATACCATATGATATAAATAGTGCAGCAAGAAAAATACTTAATAGAAAAAACAGAGGAAAGGCATTTAGTATAGTTGTCGTAGCAGAAGGAGCAAAGCCAATAAATGGCGATATTACTATAATGGGAACAAGAAACAATGGAAAAGGCGTAGATAATACAAAATTAGGAGGAGCAGGATTCAAAGTTGCAAAAGAATTAGAAGAGTTAACAGGGTTAGAAGCAAGATGTACAGTTTTGGGATACATGCAAAGAGGTGGTAGTCCAACTGCTTTTGATAGAGTCCTTTCAACTAAATATGGAGCAAAAGCAATGGAGCTTGCTATGGAAGGTAAATTTAATGTATTAACAGTAATAAAAGATGGTAGATTAAATTATGTTCCACTTGAAGATGTAGTAGGAAACAATAAAAAAATAGGTGCAGCATCTGGCAATACCGCAGAGAGCAATATAAGAAAAGTAAATCTGGATCACGATTTGGTGAAAACAGCAAGACACATAGGAATAAATTTAGGAGATTAATATATAATAAAGGGGAAATTAATTTGGTAGATTTTAAGAAAATTATATCGGAAAAAATTGGAGAAATAACTAATGTGGATTCAAAAAATATATATGAATTTATAGAAACTCCGCCAAACAAAGAAATGGGAGATTATGCATTTCCTTGCTTTAAGTTGGCAAAGGATTTAAAAAAAGCTCCACCAGTTATTGCTAATGAATTAAAAGATAAATTAACATTTGAAAATAATGAAATAGTTAAAATAGAAATAGCGGGAGGATATTTAAACTTTTATGTAAATGCTCAGATGCTTATTTCTGAAGTTTTAACAGAGGTAGAAAAACTAAAAGAGAATTATGGCTCAAGTAAAGTAGGAGAAGGAAAAAATATAGTAATAGACTATTCGTCGCCTAATATAGCAAAGCCTTTTCATATAGGACATTTACGTACTACTGTAATAGGAAATAGTATATATAAACTGTATAAATTCTTGGGTTATAACTGCATAGGTGTAAATCATTTAGGAGACTGGGGTACACAATTTGGAAAATTAATAGAAGGTTACAAAAGATGGGGAGAAGAGTACAATATAGATGAAAATCCAATTGATGAATTAACTAAAATTTATATAAGAATAAATGCGCTTTGCAAAGAGGACGAAACAGTATTAAATGATTGCAGAAATAATTTTAAAAAATTGGAAGATGGAGATGAATATTGTACAAATCTATGGAAGAAATTTAGAGATCTAAGTATAAAAGAGTTTCAAAAAGTCTATGATATGCTTGACATACATTTTGATTCTTTAAATGGCGAAGCTTTTTATGCAGATAAAATGGATGAAGTAGTACATATTTTAGAAAGTACCGGAAAACTTGTTGAATCCGAAGGGGCAAGGATAATAGACTTATCTGATAAAAATATGGCACCTTGTATAATAGGCAAAACGAATGGCTCTACAACATATGCAACGCGTGACTTAGCAGCTATAATGTATAGAGCAAGAGAATATAATTATGATAAAAATATATATGTTACTTCATATGAGCAAATATTACATTTTAAACAGGTATTTGAGGTGGCTAAGTTGTTAGGCTTAGATGAAAAATACATTAATGGACTAGTACATGTTCCATTTGGAATGATTCAATCAAAAAATGGAAAATTATCAACAAGAGATGGAAATGTAATAAAATTAGAAGACTTATTAAATGAAGCGACCTCAAGAGTAGAAACAATAATTGATGCTAAAAATCCCGAGTTAGAGAATAAGAAAGAAATTGCAAAAAAAATAGGAATAGGAGCAGTTATATTCAATGATTTATATAATAGCAGAATAAAAGATGAATTATTTGACTGGGATACAATGCTTAATTTTAATGGAGAAACAGGACCTTATGTTCAATATATATATGTAAGAACTAAAAGTGTTTTAGAAAAAGCAGGATACATTCCAAAAATAGAAAATGTTAATTTTGAGAAGCTACAAGACGAAAAATCTTTAGAAATTATAAAATTAATCTATAATTTTGGAGATATAATTATGCAAGCTGCTGAAAAATATGAACCATATATATTAGCAAGGTATCTAATAAGCCTTGCACAAGCATTTAGTAGCTTCTATAATGAAAACAAAATAATAGGTGAAGAACAACAAACACAAGATGCAAGATTATATTTAACTTATGCAACAGGAATTATATTGAAAAGAGGCGCAAATTTACTAGGAATACAGATGCCAGAAAAGATGTAGTTTAAAGGAGCACTAATGAGAGAAAAAATAAACGAATCAAAAAAAGAACCATTAAAAATACAAGGATTTACAATAACAACTTTACTTGCATATTTTATAATTTATAGTATTGTCGGTTTTATAATAGAAACAATATTTGGAATATTAACTAAAGGCGTTTTAGAAAGCCGAAAAAGCTTTATTATTGGACCATTTTGTTCAATTTATGGTTTGGGAGCTGTTATAATGATTTTGGCTCTGCAGAAATTTAAAAAGAATAATTACACATTATTTTTTGGAGGCTTTTTAGTTGGCTCAATTATAGAATATGTGATTAGTTTAATAGGAGAAGCCATATTCCATGTGGTATGGTGGGATTACTCGGATATGGCTTTTAATATTAATGGTAGAATTTGTGTAGCATTTTCTATGTTCTGGGGAATTTTGGCAATTTATCTAATCACACATTTTAATCCAAAAGTGGACAAATTTTTAGAAAAATTTTCATACAAACAATTGAAAAAAGCTGTTATAATTATTATGATATTTTTGATGATAGATATGGTAATTACAGGAATTGGGCTAAAGGTATTTTTTGTAAGACTTGTAAGCGAAAATAAAGTACAGCTAAATATAGAAGAAAAATATATAGATAAATATATTGAACAATATAAAAATATGCCAATGAAATCACTAGTTGATAAAATTTTTTCAAATAAGGAAATGTTAAAAACATTTCCAAATCTTAAAATTACAAATAAAGATGGAAATGTAGTTCTAATTAGAGATATACTAAGTGATATAAATCCATATTATTTAAAAGTATTTACACCAAAAGTAATTGACAAAGTAAAATTTGCAGAATAATATGTAGTATAAATAAAAGAAAGGAAATGTGATTGAAAAATGAGAAAATATTTTGGAACAGATGGAATAAGAAGAATCGCTAATACTGAACTCTCTCCAGAATTAGTTTATAAAGTTGCAAAAGCTGGTGCATATGTTTTATCTAAACATACAGACCATACACCAACAATATTAATAGGTAGAGATACAAGAATATCTGGTACTCTTATAGAAAGTGCAATGGTTGCAGGCTTCTTAAGCTATGGAGCTAATGTAAAAATATTAGGTGTTATGCCAACCCCAGGAGTGGCATATTTGACTAAAAAACTTAAAGCAGATGCAAGTGTTGTGATTTCTGCATCTCATAATACATATGAATTTAATGGTGTTAAATACTTTAGTAATAAAGGAATGAAAATTCCAGATACAATTGAAGAAGAAATAGAAGAAATAATGGACTCAGATAAATTAACAGACTTTACAGCTGTAAATGATAAAATAGGCGTTTCAGAAATAAGAACAGATTTATTAGATGAATATGTATATTTCTTTAGGAAAAATTTTGAAGAAGACTTTGAAAATTATGAAAAAGAAAATTTTGTAGTTGCCATAGATACTGCAAATGGTGCTACATCTGTTGTTGCAGAAAAAGTATTTGCTGCTCTAGGAATAAAACACTATATATTAAATAATACACCAAATGGAATAAATATAAATGATAATTGTGGCTCTACACATTTAGATGTACTAAAAAAATATGTTGTAGAAAATAAATGTAACTTAGGAATTGCTTATGACGGAGATGGAGACAGATGCTTAGCAGTTGATGAAAATGGAGAAGAAATAGATGGCGACAGACTAATAGCTATTATTTCTAAGTATCTAAAAGAAAAAGGAAAGCTTGCTAATAATGCAATAGTAGCAACTGTTATGAGTAACTTGGGCTTAAAAAAATATGCTGAAGAAAATGGAATAACAATAAAACAAACAAAAGTTGGGGACAGATATGTTCTAGAAGAAATGTTGAAAAATGGATACAATATAGGTGGAGAACAGTCAGGACACGTTATTTTATTAGATTATAACCCAACAGGAGATGGAATATTAACATCATTAATGCTAATTAGAGTAATGTTAGAAAGTAATAAATCAGCATCAGAATTGTGTAAAATTATTAAAATGTATCCTCAAGTATTAGTAAATGCTAAGATTGATTCTAAAAAGAAAAAAGACTATGAAACAGATGATGAGATTCAAACAGAAATTAGAAAATTAGAAGAGGAATTTTCTGGAAATGGAAGAGTATTAATTAGACCTTCTGGAACAGAACCACTAATAAGAGTAATGTTAGAGGGAGAAGACAAAGCATATTTAAAAGAAAAAGCAGAAAACCTTGCACAATTGATTGAAAAAAAATTAAAATAAACTAAGGAGTAAATGTAAAATGCCAATAATTGATTTTACAAAGCCACTAATTATTGTGTTTGCATTAATTATATATACTGTATTAATGTATATATCCTACAAGAGAAGAAAAAGCATAGTAATAGCATTAATGCTTTTTACATCTTTAATGATTCTTATATTTCATTCGGCAGATTATATTTTACTAAAACCAGATACAGTAGATGAAATTAAAAAAGCATTAATGTATTCTATTATTGGAGATATGTTTTTTATATATTTATCATTCATATCGTATTTGTATTTAGACAAAAAATTTGAAGAATTTAAAACGAAAAAACCAAAAGATAATAAAAAGGATAAAGACTTAGATTGGTTTTGGAGTAAAACGTAATATAAAATTAAAGAAAAGGATGTAAAAACAAATGGGAAAATTATTTGTAATAGATGGTACAGATGGAAGTGGAAAACAAACACAATTAGAGAAATTAAAAGAAAAATTTGAAAAAGATGGAATAGACTATAAGTTAGTAAGCTTTCCAAACTATGATAGTCCTTCATCTTCACTTGTAAAAATGTATTTAGCAGGAGAATTTGGAGAAAATGCAAAGGATGTAAGTCCATATATAGCTTCTACATTTTTTGCAGCAGATAGATATGCAACATATAAAAAAGATTATGAAGAATATTATAAAAATGGTGGTATAATCCTTGCAGATAGATATACAACAGCTAATATGGTTCATCAAGCAGGGAAAATAGCAAATGAGAAAGAAAGAGAAAAATTTTTAGAATGGTTATGGGATTTTGAATTTAATTTATATGGACTGCCAGTCCCAACAGAGGTATTTTTCCTTAAGATGCCTCCAGAAAAAGCATTGGAACTAATTGCAAACAGAGAAAATAAATTTACGCATGATACCCAAAAAGATATACACGAAAGAGATAAAAACCATATTATTGATAGTTATAATGCTGCAATAGATGTTGCAAAAAAATACAACTGGTATACTGTAAAATGTGTAAGAAATGATGAAATAAGAAGTATAGAAGACATTCATGAAGAAATATATGAAGAAATAATCAGAATTTTAGGAGAAAACGAATGAAAGAAATAGAAGAAAATAAAAAAATAAAAATTATTTTAATTGCAATAATATCAATATTGGTAATTTTATTAGGGATAGAAGCATTCTTTATTTTAAAAGATACAAAAACAATTAAAAATGCCAAACAAGGGTTAGATGTTAATAAAACAATACAAACAAGTACAAATCCAGAAAATGATGTTAAAGAAGAACAGCCAACAGAGGAAAATACAATAAAAGAAACACCAAGTGAAGAGAAAAAAGAAGAAAACAAAACAGAAGTTAAAAAAAATGATACAGAAAATGGTACAAGATACAAATTAGAAATTAATTGCCAAGCAAATGTAATTAATGTTTATGAAAAAGATTCTAATGGAAAATATACAAAGTGTATAAAAGCAATGGCATGCTCTACAGGGTATGCAACTCCTCAAAGTGGTACATACTATTTAAAGAAATATGGCGGATGGGAATGGAAGGGTTTATTTGGAGATGTATATGGACAATATACATCTCAGGTGGAAGGAAACATATTACTTCATTCTGTTCCGTATTTGAGAAAATATGATAAATCTAGCTTAGAGTATTGGGAATATAATAAGCTTGGAACGGCTGCTTCTATGGGATGTATAAGACTTACAGTGGCAGATGCTTATTGGGTATTTTATAATTGCCAAGCCGGAACACCTGTAACATTTTACAGAAGCTCAAATCCTGGACCATTAGGAAAACCAGCTACTCCTAAAATATCTTCAGATGCAGAGTTTAAAGGATGGGATCCAACAGACCCAGACCCCAATAATCCATGGAATAAAACTAAACCAGAACCTGTTAAACCTGCAGAGCCAGAGAAACCATCAGAACCGGAAAAACCAGAAAAGCCATCAGAACCTACAAATACAACGGAAAATGAAAATAACAATATAGCAAATGAAATAGAAAATGAGACAAATGAAAACGAGACAGAAAATGGAATAGATGAAAATAATGTTGTAAACGAAGTAGAAAACAATAATGTAGAACAAAATGAAACCGTGTGAGCTTAAACAATAAAAATAAAGGGGGCATTATACTATGAGTAAAAAGATATTAATTGGAGGAGCATGGCCATATGCTAATAATTCATTGCATTTAGGTCACTTAGCAGGCTTGATTTCTGGAGATATTTTAGCAAGATATCATAGACAAATAGGTGATGATGTAATATATGTTTCAGGTTCAGATTGTCATGGAACACCAATAACTGAAAGAGCAAAAAAAGAAAACACCACACCTTGCAAAATAGCGGAAGGTTTTCATCAAGAATTTTGCAAAGTATTTGAAACGATGAACTTTTCTTATAATTTATATACAAAGACAAATGATGATTATCATAAATCAAAAGTAAAAGAGTTATTTAAGAAAATGTATGACAATGGATATATATATGAGAAAATAGACAAAGATAACTATTGCGAAAAATGTAATAAATTCTTAGCAGATAGAGAACTTAAACTAATTTGCCCAGTATGCGGAAATGAGACAAAAGGTGATCAATGTGATTGTGGCCACGTGCCAACAAAAGAAGAATTAGCTGGTTCAATATGTGTAGAATGTGGCAACAAAACAATAGTTAAAGATAACAAAAATTTATATATTGCATTATCTAAATTACAACCTCAAATAGAAGAATATGTATCATTGCACAAAAATAATTGGCGAAAAAATGCTCAAAACGAAACAGATAAATATTTAAAGCAAGGTTTAAGAGACAGAGCTGTAACAAGAGACTTAAACTGGGGAGTAGAAATCCCGGTTGAGGGTTATGAAAATAAAAGAATGTATGTATGGATTGAAGCAGTTTTAGGCTATGTTACGGCAACTATGAAATACTGTGAAGAAAACAATTTGGATTGGAGACAATGGTGGAAAGAATCTGATAATAATAAAATGTATATGGTGCATGGAAAAGACAATATAACTTTCCATAGCCTAATATTTCCAGGACTACTATTGGCATTAGAGGACAATTACAAATTGCCAGATATGATAGTGTCAACAGAGTATTTAAATTTTAATGATCAAAAGTTTTCAAAAAGTAAAGGTATAGGAATGACAATACTGGATGCAATAGAAGAACTTAATGTAGACACATTGAGATTACATCTAATAAAAAATGGACCAGAAAGAAAAGACACAAACTTTACAATAGAAGATTATAAGGCAACACATAATGAGATTACTAATAAACTTGGAAATTTTGTAAATAGAACATTAAAATATAAAGGTATTGAGACTATACCAGAAGGAAATATGGATACTACTTTTAAAGATAAAATTGAAAAAATGTATACAAATATTTCGGAGCAAGTGGAAAAATTAGAGTTTAGAGAATCAGTATTACTAATAATTGGTTTCTTAGATGAGGCTAATAAATACTATGATGAGAGAAAACCATGGATTCAAGCAAAAGAAGATATAAGTGGTTTTAATGATACAATATATACATGTAGTAATATAATAGCTAATATATCAAATTTTATAGAACCATTTATGCCAGGGACAGCTATGAAAATACGCGAATATTTGCATATAGATAAAGCAACTTGGAATTATATAGAAGTTACTCCAAACTTAAAACTTGAAAATATTAATCCTTTATTTGAAAGAATGAAATAATAAAAGGGCGATTCGCCCTTTTATTAAAAAATTAAATTACATAGAAAAATATACAGAAAAAGTGTAATAAGCTTGCAATGACACAAGCAATATGAAATATAGAATGTCTCCATTTACGCTTTTTGCCTACGATATAAAGAACAGCTCCTATTGTATAAACAATTCCACCAATTAGTAATAACATAAATCCATTAAAAGTTAGTAATTGAGGCAATAGGCGTATTCGTATCATAATACACCATCCCATTAAAATATAGCATATCATAGAAAAAACTTTATATTTTTTTAAATCTATAGAATTAAATACTATTCCTAATATGGCCAATCCCCAAACAACTCCAAAAATTGTCCAACCTGTAGCAGAATTATATTCTCTTAAAGTACATAAAGAAAAAGGAGTATAACTTCCGGCTATTAAAATAAAAATTGAACAATGGTCAAATATTTGAAAAATCTTTTTTGTTCTGGTTTTGGTATCAGGGTTTAAGCCATGATAAATGCTAGACATTGTATATAATAGGATTAGGGAGGTGCCATAAATAGAACTTGCTACAACTCCATAAACATTATGATGTAAAGCAGAGAAAATAACACATAATACAAGTGCAACAACGCCTAAAGCGCCACCAACTATATGAGACACCATATTAAATATTTCTTCACCTTTGCTATATGTAGGCAAAATTCTGTCAGATAATTTAATTCTATCCACAGGTTACCTCCTTTTCTAAAATTTTATCTAGTTCTTCTTTTCTTTTTATCTTGTTAGTTGTGGTTTTTATTAATGGTTCATCAGTTATTGTTATGTGTTTTATATATTTATACATAGGCAATGTTTTGTTTATATCTTTAATTTTAGACCACAAATATTCCTCTAATTCTTTTTCAGACATTTCCGAATGCTTTCTTTTTACCGCTTCCTTATTGTACACTATCTTAACAGCAATTTTAACATTGTTTTTATCATCTTTATCTGGCAAGCCATACACAAAAGATTCCTCAACTTCGTCCAATCTATTTACCAAAATCTCAATTTCTTCTGGAAAAACTTTTTTGCCGTTTTTTAAAACAATTAAATCTTTTTTCCTTCCAGTAATAAACAAAAATCCATCTTTATCTAGATATCCTAAATCGCCAGTATAAAACCAACCATCTTTAATAACAGATTTAGTTTGCTCAATATCTTTATAGTATCCAAGCATTACATTTGGACCTTTTACTACTATTTCTCCAATTCCACTTGAATCTGGATTCTCAATTTTAACATTTGTATGCTCCATAGGAATTCCAACAGAGCCATATTTGATATTAATATCATTTTCAGCAGATATAACAGGGGAAGTCTCTGTTAATCCATATCCTTGTACCAAGTGAATTCCTATCTGATTAAACCATTTAGAAACCTTTAAGTCTAATGGAGCACCACCAGAAATTATAAGTCTCATACTTCCACCCAAAGCATTAATTAATTCCTTAAAGACTTTTCTTCTAATATCTATATGAAATTTAAGCAATATATTACTTAAACCTATTGCAAAACTTATAAGTTTTGTTTTGCCTTGCTTTTCTATTTCATTTACTATAGTAGAATACATTTTATCTATTAGTATAGGAACTCCTACAAAAACAGAAACTTTATATTCTAATAAATTCTGCTTTATATACCTTAGACCATCTGGAAATACTGTTTTTAATCCAGATGCCAACATGACTAACATACCGGTAGAACCAAATATATGATGAAATGGCAAGAAAGCTATATTAACATCATTTTCGTAAAAAGATTCTACTAAAAGCATATCATATATATTAGTAGCAATTCCGCGCTGATTTAGCATAACAGCTTTTGATTTTGAAGTAGTTCCAGAAGTAAATAATAAAATACTCATAACATCTGGGTCTATTTTACAATTTATATATTTAGTGTTTCCTTCTTCAATTTTCTTTTTTCCGCTATCTATTAAATTAGCAAAATCAGTAAAACAAATAAAATGTTCAATATTTGTTTTTCCATTTCTTTTAATTTCCTCAATAACATCTTTAAGTTTAGCATCAAAAACAATAGCAGAAACTTCACTTCTTATTAAAGAATTTTCTAGTTCTCCTATTTGCAATCCTTTGTCTAAAGGTACGGATACAATCCCACCTAACATATTACTTAAATGAGCAATAGACCATTGATAACAATTATGACCTATTACTGCAACTCGCTTACCTTGTAATCCTAATTCATATAGAGATGTCCCAAATGCATTAATATCGTCTAACAAATTGGTATAAGTATGATCAATGTAGACAGTCTCATTATTCTGCTTAACTTTTTCAGTAAAAGCAATGTTATTGGCAAAGACAGCTGCAGAATGATATAAAAGTTCTTTTATTGTTGAAAAACATTGAATATTTTTTTTAATCATTAAAACCTCCTACTTTTTAATAACCATTTAATCTGGTTTCAAAAACCATTATATATTATTAATCAATATAAGTCAATATTAAAAAATTTTTAAAATTATACTAAAAATTCAAAAAAATTTCACATATATGATATAATATAATACAAACAAAAGGAAAAAGGAAGGGAATATTGTGTCATATATAGAGTTTAAAAATATTGTTAAAGAATACAAAATGGGAGAAGTAAAAATAAAAGCATTGGATAATACTAATTTTAGTATAGATAAAGGCGAACTAGTGGTAATAGTTGGACCAAGTGGAGCTGGTAAAACAAGTGCACTAAATATTTTAGGAGGAATGGACAAAGCATCTTCTGGTAGGGTATGGGTAAATAATAAAGAAATAACAAAATTAAATGATAAGGAATTAATTGAATACAGAAGAAACGACATTGGCTTTGTATTTCAATTTTATAATTTAATTCAAAATTTGACTGCAAAAGAGAATGTAGAGCTTGCAACACAACTGTGTTCAGATGCCCTAAATGTTGATGATATTTTAGAAGAGGTAGGATTACAAGACAGAAAAAATAACTTTCCTTCTCAACTATCAGGTGGCGAGCAACAAAGAGTTGCAATAGCAAGAGCGATAGCGAAGAATCCAAAGTTATTATTATGTGATGAACCAACAGGAGCATTAGATTATAAAACAGGAAAACAAATATTAAAGTTATTACAAGATACGTGCAGAAAAGAAAAAATGACAGTAATAATAATAACGCATAATACGGCTATAACTCCAATGGCAGACAAGGTTATACATTTTAAAAATGGAACAGCAGAAAAAGTTGAAATAAATGAGAATCCTATCTCAATTGATAATATAGAATGGTAAGGTAAGTGAAAAAATTGAAAAAGTCATTATTAAAAAATAATTTAAAAACAATTAAAAAAACAAGAAGAAGGTTTATATCCATATTAATTATGGCTTTTCTTGGTGTTGGTTTTTTTGCAGGATTGGTAGCATCTAGTCCTGATATGTTAGACAGCTTAGATAATTATGCTGATAATAATAATTTATATGACATAAGTATTTTATCAACATTAGGATTTACCGATGAGGATATAGAAAAAATTGGAGAAATAGATGGAATAGAAAATGTTTATGGAGTGCAGACAAAAGATTCATTAACTAAAATAGATGGAAAAGAGAGTATTTGCAAAGTTATAGAATACAACGAAAAAATAAATACACCAGCAATAATAGCGGGAAGAAACATAGAAAATGAGAATGAGTGTTTATTGGATTCAGCAATTATAAGAACAGGAAAAGGGGCAGAAAACTATATAGGGAAAAAGATTGTTTTGGAAAATACAGACACAAATGCTGATGATAATCCAACTTTTAAAATCAAGGAATTTGAAATTGTGGGAATAATAGAAACACCTATATACATATCAACAGAGAGAGGCAATACATCTATAGGCAATGGAACAGTGTCATTTTATATTTTTACAAAAGATAGTGCAATTGATTTAGATTATTACACTGGAGCATATGTAACTGTTAAAAATGCAAAAGAGACTGTAACTAATAGTACAGAATATTTAGAATTGGTAAATCCAGTAATAGATAAATTAGAAGAAATAAAACAAGAAAGAGAAGAAAAAAGATATACTAATTTGGTAAATGAAGCTACAGACAAAGTGGAAAAAGCTCAAAAAGAATTTGACGATAAAAAGAAAGAGGTTAATAGTAAGCTCACAGATGCAGAAAATAAAATTAAAGAAGCGGAAGATAAAATAAATTCATCAAAAATAGAATTGCAAAATGCGGAGAAAAGGATTAGAACAGAGGAAGAAAATGCAAACGCAGAATTTGAAAAAGCAGAAAAACAAATTCAAGAAGGAGAAAATGAATTATCCACCCAAAAGGACAATTTAAAATCTTCAAAGGAAACATTTGAAACAAAAAAACAAGAAACCAAATTAATAATTGGACAAATAGATAGCCAAATAGAAACATTAGAAAACATATTAAGTACTTTACAAGCACAGCAAACAGAATTAGAAAAGCAGGGAATTGACACTTCTGAAATACAATCACAAATATTAACTACACAAGGTACATTGAATGAACTTAGAAAACAAAAAAACAGTATAGAAGGTGAAATCCAAAAAGGTGAAGCACAATTAAAAGTGTGGGAAGGCGAGATTGAGAAAGGGGAAAAAGAGTTAAATGGTAAAAAAGAAGAAATAAAAAATGCTAAAATTAAATCTGTTTATGAGTTTAAAAAAGCAAAGGATAAAATAGTTTCTGGTAATGTGGAAATAGAAGAAGGAAAGGCAAAGTTAGATGAAAATAAAAAAGAATATGAAAATAGTAAAATAGAAGCGGAAGAAAAATTGGCAGAAGCACAACAAAAATTAAATAGTGCAAGAGAAGATATAAAAAAAATAGAAAAATGCAAATGGTATATTCAGGATAGAACAGATAATACAGGATATACAAATATTTTTGATGCTATAAAAACCATGTCAAATATATCTAAAATGTTTCCTGTTATATTTTATTTAGTATCAGTTTTAATAAGTTTAACAACTATGACAAGAATGATAGAAGAGGAAAGAATAGAGATAGGAACATTAAAGGCTCTAGGTTATACTAATACACAAATAATATTTAAATATATATTATATTCTGTTTTGGCTTGTGTGATTGGTGGAATTTTGGGAATGACTGTAGGACTATATTTATTGCCAAACATTGTGTGGAAACTATATAGTATGATATATAATATACCAAAATTCTATTGCACCTATAGAGTAGAAATAGGATTATTGGGAATTATAATTGCATTTTTATGTATAGGTGGGGCAACAATAATAGTTGCTAAAAAAGAACTAAAGGAAATGCCATCAGTATTAATGAGACCAAAGCCACCTAAAAAGGGAAAAAGAATATTATTAGAAAAGATGACATTTATATGGAAAAGATTTAATTTTTCTCAGAAAGTAACTGCCAGAAATATATTTAGATACAAAAAAAGAGCAATTATGACTATTATAGGAATCGCAGGTTGTACAGGGCTTATGCTTACCGGATTTGGAATAAAAGATTCAGTAGTAGATATTCCAAATGCGCAATTTAAAGGAATATTTAAGTATGATTCTGCAATTACACTTACAAATACAAATGAATTAGAAAATATAGAAAAGTATTTGAATGATAATGAAGATATTGAAGAATACACAAAAATTTGCGCTTCTGCAGGTAAATTAGAAAAAAATAATATAAATTGTAATACAAATGTGTTTATTTCAGAATCACTAGATAATTATGAAAATGCATATAACTTAATTAATTATCAAACTGGCGAAAAGATCAAATTGAATAGCAATGGAATTGTTATAACAGATAAAGCAGCAGATATGTTAGGAGTTACATATGGGGACTATGTAACATTTATAGATGGAGATGATGTAAGATACGAGTTTAAAGTAGAGAACATTACCAAAAATCATGTTGGGCATTATATATATATGACAAAAGATTTTTATCAGGAAAATGTAAAACAATATAAAACCAATATGATATATATTAATACAAAAGATATAAGTATAGAAAGACAAAACGAAATATCAGGAGACATTTTAAAATTTGATGGAGTAGCCTCAGTAACCATTATAGATACATTGATGAAAACAGTAAGTAATATGCTAAATACCATGAACTATGTAGTAGTAATATTGATAGTAGCATCAGCATTATTAGCATTTGTAGTATTATATAATTTAGCGAATATAAACATAGCAGAAAGACAAAGAGAAATTGCTACATTAAAAGTACTAGGATTTCATGACAGGGAAGTAGATAATTATATCAATAAAGAAAATTTAATATTTACAATATTAGGTGTTATAATTGGATTAGTATTCGGAACTTTTTTAACAACAGGATTAATATCAAGTATAGAAATAGATTCACTGAGATTTATGCAGAATATAACAATCTTGAGCTATATATATTCAGCAATAATAACAATAGCATTTTCTATTATAGTAAACTTTATAATACATTTTGTATTAAAAAAGATAAATATGATAGAAAGCTTAAAGAGTGTAGAGTAAATTATTTTAAAAAATACTACACAAAAAGGAAAAGATGTGCTATTATATAAAAAGTAAAAACTTATAAAAGGTTTAAATACAATAAAATAAAAAGGAGGAAATACCATGTCAGGACATAGTAAATGGCATAATATTGCAGCTAAAAAAGGAAAAGCAGATGCTGCAAGAGGAAAAATATTCACAAAATTAGGAAGAGAATTATTAGTAGCAGTTAAAGAAGGTGGACCTGATCCGGCTGGTAATTCTAAATTAAAAGATGTAATAGCAAAATGTAAGGCAAATAATATGCCAAATGACACTATAAATAATGCAATAAAGAAGGCTGCGGGTGCTGGAAATACAGAAAGTTATGAAGAGGTTATGTATGAAGGATATGGAACAAGTGGTGTAGCAGTAATAGTTGAGGCAAGCACTGATAATAGAAATAGAACAGCAGCAGATGTAAGACATGCATTTGACAGAGCAGGAGGAAATTTGGGTACATCAGGTTGTGTATCATATTTATTTGAAAAAAAAGGTGTAATAATTATAGACAAAACAACAACAGACTTATCAGAAGATGATATGATGATGTTAGCATTAGAAAACGGAGCAGAAGATTTTGAAGCAACAGAAGAATGTTATGAAATAACAACATCACCGGCAGACTTTTCTGCAGTTAGAGAAGCACTAGAACAAAAAGGAATAGAATTTTTGCAAGCAGAAATACAAATGGTACCTTCTACATATGTTACATTAGATGAAAAGGGAGCAGAAAAAATGCAAAGATTAATAGATGCTTTGGAAGATTTGGATGATGTTATGAATGTTTACCACAATTGGGAAGAATAAAATTTAATAAAACAGTTCTAAAAACAAAAAATAATCATATATATATATAATATATGATTATTTTTTATGGAAAAAAAGGTAGATGAATGGAAGAAGTACTAAAAGTCTTACCACCTGAAATTAAGGAAAAGCTATGTGGCAAGCTAGACAAATTAGAAGAAATAAGAATAAGAGTTAATAGACCTGTAATTCTGCAATATGGACAAGTTGAAGAAGTAATAAATTATACAATTGATTCAGAAATGATACTAAATATTTTACAGAATATATGTGATAATTCTATTTATGCATATCAAGAGCAAATATGTAATGGCTATATAACATTAAAAGGTGGACACAGAGTAGGAATAACAGGCAATGTAGTATTTAAAGAAAACAAAATAATAAACATTTCATACATAAGCAGCTTGAATTTTAGAATAGCAAGGCAGGTTCTAAATTGCAGCTATAAAACTTTTGAATACATAATAAACTTGGATAAAAATACTGTATTTAATTCAATAATAGTATCACCACCAGGTAGAGGAAAAACAACAATACTAAGAGATTTAGTTAGAAATATAAGTAATGGAATTCCAGAAATAGGGTTTAGAGGTGTAAATGTTGGACTAGCAGATGAAAGAAGCGAGATAGCAGCGATGTATAAAGGCATACCACAAAATGATGTAGGATTACGAACAGACGTACTGGACAATATTCCTAAATCGATCGGAATGAAAATGCTTATAAGGTCAATGAGTCCTAAAGTAATAGTAGCAGACGAAATAGGGCGAGAAGAAGACTTAGAAGCTATAAATTATGCAGTTTGTTCAGGCATAAAGGGAATATTTACAGCACATGGAGACAGTATAGAAGATATAATCAAAAATCCTATACTAGGTAAATTATACAACACAAATACATTTGAAAGATTTTTGTTTTTAGATGAAAATAGAAAAATAATCTGCAAAAATATAAGATAGGAGAATAATATGTTTTGGATAAAATTATTAATTTTAAATCTAATATTAATAACAAGCACGATTATAGGGATAACATTTTCAAAAAAATATGCATATAGAGTAAAAGAATTGCAAGAGATGAAAAATGCACTAAACATATTTATGACAAAAATTAAATTTACATATGAACCAATTCCAAGCACTTTTATGTATATATCTGAAAAGGTAGAAGGAAATGTTTGCAAAATATTTAAAAATGCTGTAGAAGAGATGGAGAGTAAATCAGCAGGCGATGCTTGGAATAGTAGTCTAGATACAACAGTAACAAATATGAAAGAAGATGATATAGGAATAATAAAAAATTTGGGAAGATTATTAGGAAAAACAGATATAGAAGGGCAATTAAATGAAATAAAATTAGTAAACAATTTTTTGGATACTCAAATAAGAACTGCAGAAGATGAAAAGAACAAGAATGAAAAAATGTATAGAACATTAGGGATAGTTGCAGGTATGACAATAACAATATTACTAATATAGGAAAGGAAAGATATTATTATGGACATAAATTTGTTATTTAAAATAGCGGCAATAGGAATACTAGTGGCTGTATTACACCAAGTTTTAACAAGAGCAGGAAGAGAAGACCAAGCGATGATGACAACACTAGCAGGGCTTGTAATTGTGCTATCTATGGTAATAAAGGAAATAAGCACATTATTTACAACAGTAAGAACAATGTTCAATTTGTAGAAAGGTATGTAAACAATGGATATTATAAAAATAATAGGAGTAGGATTAATTGCACTGATAATAATTATTATTTTAAAACAATATAGACCTGAATTTGTAATATATGTATCTATAATAGCAGGAGTAATTATTTTAATATTAATTATGGACAAGGTGTCTGCAATAATAGATTTATTGACATCTTTATCTAACAAAACAGTTATAAATAATGAGTTTTTAGTATTACTAATAAAAATAACAGGAATAGCTTTTTTAACGGAATTTTCTGTCAGCATATGCAAGGACTCCGGAGAAACAGCTATAGCAAGCAAAATAGATATTGGAGGAAAAGTATTGATTATATCAATGTCAATTCCAATTATAGCAAGTTTGTTAGAAACAATTATAAAAATATTACCATGATAGTGTAAAGTAATTTATGAAAAATGTAGGAGCGATTTTAATCGCACGCGCTTCAAAAAAATTACTAAAAAAGAATATAAAAGGATAATAAAAATGAAGATAAAAATATTATTTCTTTTAATAATTATATTTATACCAACAATAAGTATAGCTCAATCAGAAGTTTTAAATAAGCAAGAAATACTACAATCCCAACAAAGCTCATTAAACATCTCTTCTTTTATACAGGAAGCGCAAGAATACTCTTCTAATGTATATAAAGATATAAATTTTAATGAATTATTTAATTCAGCAGTAGTTGGGAAGATAGATAACAAAACAATAATAAATAGCATATTAAAAATATTAGGTAAGGAAGTTGTAAGCTCAGCAGCGATAATAGGTGGAATTATTATAATAATAGTAATACATAGTATCTTTAAGAGTTTAAGTGATGGTTTGGAAAATAAATCCATATCACAAATTACATATTACATACAATATATATTAATAGTAACTTTAATAATGACAAATTTTAGTGAAATCTTATCAATGATAAAAGATTCAATACAAAGTTTAGTCGGTTTTATGAATAATCTAATACCAATACTAATTACACTAATGTTAACAACAGGAAATATAGTTTCAGCAAATTTGATACAGCCTATAATACTATTTGTAATTACTTTTATAGGAAATTTTATTGTGTCAATACTAATTCCTATTATATTAGTTGCAACAGCCCTAGGTATAATCTCTAAAGTGTCAGATAAAGTACAAATAGACAAATTATCTAAATTTTTAAAATCAAGTGTAATTTGGGTATTAGGTATTGTACTTACATTATTTGTAGGAATGATATCAATAGAAGGAAATTTGAGTAGTACTGTAGATGGAGTAACGGCAAAAACTACAAAAGCAGCAGTCTCTAGTTTTATACCTGTGGTGGGCAAGATACTGGGAGATGCAGTAGATACTGTTATAGGTTGTAGTAATATTTTGAAAAATGCTGTTGGATTAGTTGGTGTAATAGTAATAATAGGTATATGTGTAATTCCAATAATAAAACTTACTTTACTAATGGGAATGTACTATTTGGGTGCAGCATTGTGCCAACCAATAGCAGATGAAAAGATAATAAAACTATTAGAACAGATGGGCGATACATTTAAAATATTTTTGGCAATAATGTGTAGTGTCTCTGTAATGCTAATAATAGGAGTAACACTTATAATAAATATATCAAATAGTGGACTTATGTATAGATAGGAAAGTGAGTTAATATGATAAGTTGGATAAGTAGTTGGGCTCAAGGAATAATAATGGCAGTTATAATAGGTGCAATTATAGAAATGATTTTGCCAGAAGGAAATTCTAAAAAGTATGTAAAAATTGTAATAGGCGTGTATGTTTTATTTACTATAATTTCTCCAGTAATTTCAAAAATAACAGGAAAAACAATACAAGTATCTGACATATTAGAATTAAACAAGTATATAGAGGAAACAGAAAACAATAGTAAATTATATGTAACATTAGATGAGGATAATTCAAACAATATAAAAGATATATATGAAAGTAGTCTAAGAAATGATATAAAAGCTAAGGTAGCAGCAAAAGGTTATAATGCTAAAAATATAAAACTTGAAATTGAAGATAATGAGGAATATACATTGAAAAAAATTGATATCGAAATTTATAAAAATATGGAAAAGGATAAAAAGGATATAGAAACAATACAGAATGTGGATATAAATATTTCACAAAAAAGTACAGAAAATGATATGCAAGAAAAATTGTCGGAAAAAGATAAAAGAAAACTTAAAGATTATTTGAGTGGGGTTTATGAAATAGATGAGAAAAATATTAATATAAACTAAAATAAGTATTTATATTTAAAGGAGGAATAGAATTTAAAATGTTAATAGAAAGATTTAAAAATATTGTAAAAAGTAATCAGGAACAAAATAATAAAAAAACCATAGAAAATTTAGTAGTCTTTATAATTATTTTAATAATAGTTTTATTATCTGTAAATATAATATGGGGAAAGGATAAAAAGGAAAATAACAAGAATATAGAAAAAAACAACAGAGATTTAGCAATAAGTACAGATAAAGAAAGTGAAGATAAAAATATGCTAACAAGTAAGAATTTAGAGGATATATTATCTAAAATAAATGGAGTTGGAAAAGTTAAGGTATATATTACATATTCTCAAACAAGCCAAATTATACCGATGTATAATGAAGACATATCTCAAAAGGATACTCAAGAAGCGGATACACAAGGGGGAACAAGAAAAGTAGTAGAAACAGATACAAAAAAGGAAATTGTGTATGATGAAAAAAGTGGAACTAAAACAATAATAACACAAAGCATAGTAAGCCCTAAGATAGAAGGGGCAATAATTACAGCGGAGGGAGGGAATAATACAAATACTAAAGCAAATATTATTCAGGCAGTAGAAGCGGTAACAGGATTGCCAACACACAAGATTCAAGTATTTGAAATGAAAAAAACAAATTAAATTTACGAGAGAAAGGAATGATAGTAAAATGCAAATTTTAAAGAAAAATCAAGTTATTATTTTTGTAATTGCATTAATGTTTGTAGCAGCAGGTTATCTTAGCTTTACAAGTAACAATGCAATACCAACGGCAAAGTTAGCAAATTCAGAGGAGATGGCAGCAATAGGTGATGCAACTTTAGTAAATGCAAATGCAATTACAGAAGAAATTACGGAAGAAAAGGAAAACAAACCATCAGAAGAACCGGTAATAGGAACAAGTGTCCAAATAACACAGGACGAATATTTTTCTCAATCTAGATTAGATAGAGATACAATGTATTCACAAATGATAGAATCATACCAAAAGATATTAGAAAGTGATAATGTAACAACAGAACAAAAAAATATAGCCCAACAAGAGATTTCTAAAATAAACGAATTAAAAAATTCTATAATGATAGCTGAAAATCTTATAAAAACAAAAGGATTTGAGGATTTAATAATCTTTGTAAATAATAAAAGCGTAAATATAATAGTAAAAGCAGGTGAGTTAAAGCCAGAGCAGATAGCTCAAATACAAAATGTAACCAATAGGGAGTTAGGCGTGGAAATAGAAAATATACATATATCAAATAAGAATTAAGAAACAAATATAGTCAAAAAAATAGCACCTCAAACCAATTATAATTTTCAATAAAATACTTGACAGTTGACCATAATAAATATAAAATATAATAGTAAGTAAAAATATATTCTAAATATAAAATAATTAGCTATATATATTTATTGAACATTGAAAATTAAATAGAAAGAGGTGGATGATTATGGATTTAATAATCAATATCGCCGTTTTTCTAATCGCAGCAGTAATTTTTACATTTGTAGGTATGTTTTTAAGAAAAAAAACAGCCGAGGCAAAGTTAAAAGGTGCGGAAAATGAAGCACAAAGAATTATAGAAATGGCAAACAAGGAAGCAGAAAATAAGAAAAAAGAAGAAATTTTTAAGGCAAAAGAAGAAATAATGAATGCCAGAAAAGATTTAGATGCAGAGATTAGAGAAAGAAGAGGCGAAGTACAAGTACAAGAAAAAAGAATTATGCAAAAAGAAGAAAACCTAGAAAAGAAGACAGATTCTCTAGAAAAAAAGGAAAGGGATTTAATTAGAAAAGGTGAGGAACTAGAAGAAAAGAAAAATGAAATTGTAGAAACTCTTAATAAACAAGTAGAAGAATTGCAAAGAATTTCTGGTTTATCTCAAGAAGAAGCTAAACAACAATTACTTTCTGAATTGGAAAAGCAGTTGATTGCAGAAAAAGCTGCAATACTAAGAGAGGCACAAACAAAAGCTAAAGAAGAGGCAACCAAAAATGCCAAAGAAATTTTAGGATATGCAATACAAAAATGTGCAGCAGACCATACTTCTGAAACAACAGTATCTATAGTAGCTCTTCCAAATGAAGAAATGAAAGGTCGTATAATAGGTAGAGAAGGAAGAAATATAAAAACATTAGAAACCTTAACTGGAATTGACTTAATAATAGATGATACACCAGAAGCTGTAGTAATTTCAGGTTTTGATCCATTAAGAAGAGAAGTAGCAAAATTAGCACTTGAAAAACTTATTGATGATGGCAGAATACATCCTGCGAAAATAGAAGAAATGGTAGAAAAAGCTAAGGAAGAACTAGAAGCTATCATTAAAGAAGAAGGAGAAAGAGCAATTATTGAAACAGGTGTAATAGGATTGCATCCAGACTTGATAAAATTAATAGGAAAATTAAAATACAGAACAAGTTATGGGCAAAATGTACTTAACCATTCAATAGAAGTTTCTAACCTAGCTAGAATAATGGCAGAAGAATTGGGATTAGATGCAAAATTAGCAAGAAGAGCAGGATTGCTACATGATATAGGAAAAGCTTTAGACCATGATATGGAAGGAACACATGTTGAAATAGGTGTTGATATATTGAAGAAATATAAAGAAAATGAAAAAGTAATAAATGCAGTACAAGCACACCATGGAGATGTTGAACCACAAACTATAGAAGCAATTTTGGTGCAAGCAGCAGATGCAATTTCTGCTTCTAGACCTGGTGCAAGAAGAGAAACATTAGAAACATATATTAAAAGACTAGAAGAATTAGAAAGAGTTGCTGATTCGTTTGAAGGTGTAGAAAAATCTTTTGCTATACAAGCTGGTAGAGAAATAAGAATAATTGTAAAACCAGAAAAAATATCTGATGATAAAATGGTATTAATGGCAAGAGACATAGCTAAAAAGGTTGAGGATGAAATGGAATATCCAGGACAAATAAAAGTAAATCTTGTAAGAGAAACCAGAGTAGTTGAATACGCTAAATAATGTATATAAGGCTCTAGCAAAAAAATGCTAGAGCCTTTATATAATATTTATTGACACATGGTAACAAAACATATAAAATATTTACTTGTAGAAGGATACCCAGATATAAAATTATTAGGAAGGTGGTATAGACAAATGAAAATATTAGCAGTAGGAGATTTAGTAGGAGAATGTGGGCTTAATATATTAAAGCAAACTTTACCTAAAATTAGAAAGGAAAAAAACATAGACTTTGTTATAGTTAATGCAGAGAATGTTGCCTCAGGGATGGGAATAACAGCTAAAGATTTTAATGAATTATTAAAACTAAAAGTTGATGTAATTACAATGGGAAATCATACCTGGGCGAAAAAGGATATATTTACTTTTATAGATAATCCTAAATTATTAAGACCAGCCAATTATTCAAAAGGCGTGGTTGGTAAAGGAATTGGTATATATGAATGCAAAAACAAGAAAATTGCAGTAATGAATTTAATAGGAAGAACAGATATGCACGTTCTTTCTGAGAATCCATTTACTGTAGCACAAGAATTATTAGATGAAGTAAAAGCAGATATTAAAATTATAGATTTTCATGCAGAAGCAACAGCTGAAAAAATAGCTATGAAATACTTTATTGATGGAAAAGCAACAGTATTATTTGGAACACATACACATGTTCAAACAGCAGATGAGAATATTACAAATAAAGGGATGGGATATATAACAGATTTAGGAATGACTGGCCCAAAAGAATCTGTAATAGGAATGGAAAAAGAAGCATCTATAAAAAGATTTTTAACATCTCTTCCAGAAAAGTATAAGGTAGCTGAAGGCGAAAGCATATTTAACGCATGTATTTTTGAAATTAATGAAGATAATTGTCGAACTATAAAAATTGAAAGAATAAATATGAAATAAATGGCGAAAAACCGAAGAAAAACACGATGAGATTTTCCAAAAATTCCCAAAAAAGAGTAGACATTTTCTAAAAAATGTAATATAAATATAGACATAGTTGAAATAAAAAATAAAAAAAACAGGAGGCAAAAATGGAAATTTTAAAAATCTCATCAAAATCAAATCCAAATTCAGTTGCAGGAGCAATAGCTGGTTTGGTAAAAGAATCTAACAAAGCAGAAATGCAAGCAATAGGAGCAGGAGCGTTGAACCAAGCAGTTAAAGCCGTGGCGATAGCAAGAGGATTTGTTGCACCGGCGGGAGTGGATTTAATATGTATCCCAGCATTTGCAGAAGTTGAAGTAGAGGGAGAAGACAGAACAGGCATTAAACTTATTGTAGAATCTAGAAAATAATACCTAATTGAATATGGGGGGCACACTAACACAAAAATAGTGTGCCTTTTTGATGCAAAGAAAAATAATTGCTTGACAATAAAACTTATAATATTATAATATGATTGAGGAAAGGGACAAAATTAAATATGAAAGAAAATAAATTTAGAATTTTATTTATATTGATAGTATTAGTAATAATAGGATTTGCAATTTTTAAAATTTATGGAAAGAATACACAAGAAATATCAGAAAATGAATTGCATTATGAAAAAGTTACAATGATTACTTCATTGAGATTGGGAATAGCCGAATATGATAGCATAAATCCTTTAATTTCTAAAAATAAAGAGATAATAAATATGTCACCTATTATTTATGAACCATTATTTACATTAGATAAGCAATATCAAATACAAGACTGTTTAGCAAAAGAATATTCAAAACTAAATAATTATTGTTATATAATAAAAATAAGAGATAATGTTAAATGGCAAGATAATACAAATTTTACATTAGAAGATGTAATATTTACAATTGACAAGATAAAACAAATGCCAAATTCAATATATTATAATAATGTAAGCATTATAAAAAATGTTGAAAAAATTGATTATAATACATTAAGGCTTAATTTAAGCGCAGAAGACCCATGGTTTCAATTTAAACTAACTTTTCCAATACTAAGCAATACACAATATAAAACCCAAGATTTTCTAAAAACTATTCCAATTGGGACAGGAATGTATAAAATAACTAAAGATAATGAAAATAATATAGAAGCAGAGAAAAACAACAGTTGGTGGAATATAGAAATAAAAAATGCTAAGATAGAAAAACTCAAAATATACAAGTATTCGTCAGTAGGAGATTTATACAATAACTTTAGACTTGGTAATATAGATTTAATTAATACAAGTAATACCAGTATTCAAGAATATGTTGGAACTATAGGAATTAACCCAAAAGAATATCTGGGAAGAGAATATATATACTTAGCATTAAATTGCAACAATAAAATTTTGACTAACAAAGAAGTTAGACAGGCAATAAGTTACTTTATAGATAAGGATACTTTGGTGTCTAGGGTATTAAATAACAAATATAATGTATCTGATTTTATATTGGATTATGGGAGTTATTTATATAAAGAAGAAAAAAGAAATAGTTACAATGCAAAAAAAGCAAAAGAAATACTAGAAGCAACAGGGTGGAAATTAAATTATGGCAAATGGCAAAAAGATGGTAAGTATATAGAATTGAATCTTGCAGTAAATTCAGAAGATGAAACAAGGGTAAAAATTGCTGAAAGCATAAAAGAACAGTTAGAAGATGCAGGAATAAAAATATATATAAATAAAGTATCATTAAGCACATATAATTCGTATTTAAAAAATAAGGATTATGATATTATTTTAACTGGAATGTACAATTCATATAGTCCGGATTTAAATACATTGTATGCTGAAAACAATTTGGCTAATTATAAAAATGAAGAAATATTTGAAACATTAACAAATATAAATAATACTACAGATAGAACTATACTAAAAGAAAAGTATAATAGGTTAATAGAAATATCACAGGAAGATGTTCCATATATAGGTTTGTGCAGAAATAAAAATATAATGGTTTGTAGTCCAAACTTAATAGGTGAAATATCGCCAAACAACTATACATGTTACTACAATATTGATACATGGTATAGACAATAAAATAAAAAATGAAAAAAAGTGTTGACAAAATAAAAATTTAATATATAATAAGTACAAACAAATGTTTAAAAGAAATGGGAGGAAAAATATGAGTAACGAAAATTCAGAAAAAAGAAAAGCATTAGAAATGGCATTAAGTCAAATAGAAAAACAATTTGGTAAAGGATCTGTAATGAAATTAGGAGACTTTACGGCAATGAATATAGAAGCAATACCAACAGGAGCATTAAGTCTAGATATAGCACTAGGAATAGGAGGAATTCCAAGAGGAAGAATAATAGAAGTATTTGGGCCAGAATCTTCTGGAAAAACCACATTAGCATTACATATGATAGCAGAAGCACAAAAAATGGGAGGAGAAGCAGCATTTATAGATGCAGAACATGCATTAGACCCAGTATATGCAAAAAAATTAGGAGTAGATATAGATAATTTAATAGTATCACAACCAGACACAGGAGAACAGGCATTAGAGATAGCAGAAGCATTAGTTAGAAGTGGTGCACTAGATATAATTGTAGTTGACTCAGTAGCAGCATTAGTTCCAAAAGCAGAAATAGATGGAGATATGGGAGATTCACATATAGGTTTACAAGCAAGATTAATGTCACAAGCATTAAGAAAGCTAGCAGGTGCAATAAATAAATCAAAATCTGTTATAGTATTTATAAATCAATTAAGAGAAAAAGTAGGAGTAATGTTTGGAAACCCTGAAACAACTCCAGGAGGAAGAGCATTAAAATTCTATTCATCGGTAAGATTAGATATAAGGAAAATAGAACAAATAAAGCAAGATGGAGAAGTAGTTGGAAATAGAGCAAAAGTAAAAATTGTAAAGAACAAAGTAGCACCACCATTTAGAGAAGCAGAGTTTGATATAGTATATGGAAAAGGAATATCAAAGGAAGGAAATATATTAGACTTAGGAGTTAATTTAGACATAGTAGAAAAAAGTGGATCATGGTTTAGTTATAATGGACAAAGGATAGCGCAAGGTAGGGAAAATGTAAAAAGATATTTAGAAGAAAATCCACAAATTGCCAAAGAAATAGAAGAAAAAATAAGAGATAAATACAACGAAGCATTTGAAAAAAGTTTAGGCGAAGAAACAGTAGACGAAGAACAAGAAACCGAACCAGAAGAATAACTCTGGCAAATATGCCGTTGGAAGGAGCATATCCATGGAGGATTTAATTATAGAATATGACAAAAATAAGACCAAAATACTAAAATATATTATGTACAAAAAAAGAACAGAAAAAGAAATAATTCAAAAATTTTCAAATGCTATAGAAAAAGATATGCTAGAAGACATAATTGAAGAATTAAAAGAAAATGGATATATAAATGATAAATTATATATCCAGAAAGCTGTAATAGAATATATGAGCTTGCAAAACTTATCAATAAAAGAAATTGAATATAAATTATATTCAAAAGGCATAAGCAGTGATATAATAGAAACATATTTTAGTAGTATTATCGAGCAACTAGAGGAATATGAACTTCAATCAGCTAAGAATATAATATTAAAAAAACAGCAAACAATGTCAGAAGACGAAATAAAAATTTTTTTAGGAAAAAAAGGATATAATCAAGATACAATAAAACAGGCTTTTTCAGATGATTAGGAATTACAGAATAGGGGAAATAATAAATGCAAAATGTATTAATTTTAGAAACAAATAAATATGCAATAAAATTACAAAACTTTGAAGGTCCACTTGACTTGTTATGTCACTTAATTGATAAAAATAAAATGAATATATGTGACATAAAAATAAGTGAAATTACAGACCAATATATAGAATATCTAAACAAAATGGAACAGATGAATTTGGAAATAACAAGTGAATTTTTAGTAATGGCATCAACACTACTATATTTAAAGTCTAAAAGCCTTCTTCCATCAATAGAAGAAGACGAAAAGGAAATATCAGAAGAAGAGCTAATAAGAAGAATTATAGAGTATAAAAAATATAAAGAAATAAGCAAAAAGCTAAACGAATATTACAAAGAGAATTCTAAAAGATTTTTTAAATTACCAGATAAAATAGAGTTACCTAAACAAAAATTAGAATTAGAATACTCAAAAGATATTATAGTTCAGCTGTATAAAGATGCAATAGATAGGAATTCAAAGAGATTAAATCAAAATGCTAAAAATATAGAAAAAATTGCAATAGTAGAAAACTATACAGTGGCAGATAAAGTAAAAGTAATGTTTAAAGAATTAATACGAAAAAAAAGATTTATATTTAACACGTTATTTTCGTTAAATAAATGTAATAAAAAAGAGGTTGTTACAGCATTTACAGGCTTGCTGGAATTATCTAGAAGAAACAAAATTATGACAAAGCAAGAAAAAACATTTGGAGATATATTGGTAGAAAAATACCAAAAAAATGGTTAAAATATAAAAAAAGGTTAAAACTAATAATATAGTGAAGGAGATTTACATATGCCGTTAGTTTTAACCTTTTTAATATTAATTGCTGTATTTATAATAATAGTATTATCTACAATTAAATTTGAAATTGTAGATTTTGAGCTATCTAACATCATTCAAATAACTCCTAAAAATTATAAAATAAAATTATCATTTTATTTATTTGGAAAAATAAAATTATTTTCTTTTAAATTAAATAGTGAGAGAGCAAGAAAGATGTATTCAAAAATGAACATAGAAAAATTTGATATAGAAAAAGGAAGAAAACTTTTAACAATTAAAAATATCAATATATTAAAAAAATTAAATATAAGGCTAGATTATTTGGATTTAGAGTTAGACTTAGGATTGGAAGATGTTATTTTAACAACTGAATTGATAACCCTTATCTCTATAGTAATATCAAATATACTACCTCACATTATAAGCAGGTATATACCAGATAAATATAGGCATAAAATAATGCCCATATATATTAACAAAAATGCATATTACATCAAACTTAACTGTATATTTCAACTAAAAATAGTACATATTATAAACATAATATATATCTATTTAAAGAAAGGAAAAAGTGATAAAAATGAGTGAACATCCAATAGAAGGTTTGATGACTACAGCGATGGATAGCATACGCAATATGATTGATGTAAATACAATAATAGGTGAACCAATAGAGACAATTAACAATGTAATAATAATTCCTGTTTCAAAAGTTGGATTTGGGTTTGCAGCAGGAGGTAGTGAATTCAAAGGAGAAGCTATAAATGAATATAATAAAAAAGAAAAAGAAGAACAAATACAATATAAACTACCATTTGGAGGTGGTTCTGGAGCAGGAGTATCTATTAACCCAGTTGCATTTATAGTAATACAAGAAAATAATGTTAGATTATTGCCAATAGAACATTGTTCATCAATAGATAGATTATTAGACTATATTCCAGACTTTATGGACAAAATAGGCAATTCTCTTAATAAATCATCAAAGCAAACATACACAAACCAATAGGGGGAGCACAATGTGCTCCTTTATTTAAATATTTATTTTGACATTTTATGTAAAACATGGTAAAATGGTTATAGATGTTTATTAAAAATATAAAAAGGAGGATACTGATTATTAATCGGTGAAAAGAATAATGAATAATGGATTAAAAGCTTTTGATAATATAAAAATTTTGAGAAATGAACGGTGAGGCGATTAGCGAAATACTTGGAGAGATGACAGGTGAAACTGTTGTAAATGCTAAAGGTATATTTGAACCAGAAAAAATAAAGAGAGCAAACCAATATTTAAAGGATATTTTGGAAAGTACAAATTTGGACGAGTATTTAAAAAACATGGACAATAGTGAATTCCAACAGTTAGTTATGGAACATTATTTTACAGTAACTGATATGCAAAAAATAGCGGATAGACTAAATTCAAATAGTAAAAATAGTTCGGAAAAAGATACAGGTTGGAGCAAAAAAGGATTCATTTGGGGAAGAACCGAAATTGTAATTCCAAAATTACTTATTAATAAAAAAGAAGAAATAAAAGTAATTAAAAATGTCGGAACAGAAGGAATTGCTTTAGTATTATCAGATGAAGCTAGTTCAAGAGATTTATTAATATCTCCTAGTCATTTTCAAGAAATATTTAAGAAATTTTTAGAACGTTCAATAAAAGAAGAAATGTCGGTGGAGACATGGAAAATCATACGTAAAAGATTGGCTGAATTGAAAGAAAAAGCTGTAATTAATGATGAATTTATAGATCAGATTCAACCAACATTAGAGCATATAAAACAAAGTATAAAAAAACAAAATGCTGATTTCAATAATATAAAGAAAATTAAAGAACTACTTAATTTATCTATTATTACTCCAAAAGACATAATAGATGAGACGCCAGACGAAGTTATACATGATATGTTAAAATCTAGTAGTCATATGTTTAAAGGTTGGAGCGACTATGAAATCTTACAATTAATAGATAAAAAGGACATAAAAACTCATGAATATAAACAACTCTTAGATGGAAGAAATATGAATATTGTAAAAGTAATAGAAAATGCTACTAGAGAAAAAACAATCCAAAACTTTGGTCCTATAGAAATGTACAATTTTAATGCAGGAATAGAAAATAGCAAATTTTTAATGCGATTATTAAATAAAATTCCAAGACAGTATATCGAAAATATTTCAGATGATTTAATGGATATTTATTTAAATGGTTTTAATTCATTAACAACTATTCCATTGACAAACCAAGACATTCTAAAATTGTTAAAAGAAGGAATAATTGATGAAAAAAGAATAGTCGATTTATATGGGCAACAACAAAACAACACATCAGAATATATAGACGATATAGATAATCAAGAGTTTTTAGAGTTTTTAACTATAGATAGGATGGTTAATATAGTAAATGACCAAGACTTAACGCAAAGATTTAAAAAAATGTATAATAATTTAATAAATCAACAAAGTAAAGAAGAAAATGAGCATAGATGGAAAAATGTACTTGATAAATATATGCAAAGTGAAAAGAGTCAAGAAGAGAAAGAAAAAGAAATTGCAAAATTAATATCTGAAAGAATATTACCAATACATACTCTTGATGAAGACACCATTTTAAACTTGACAGAAAGTAGACAGCTTCCTTATGATTTATTAGTAGAAGAATTTATGCAAGGAAATATATCAAGGAATATGATTGAAACGGTAATATCAAGTCAGGAAATTCCAGAACTTTCTGCTAAATCATTAAGGGATTTATACATAGAAGAAATAATAAGTATAGAAAACTTAAAAAATTTAAATGATGAAAAAGTACAAGAACTTAGAAGAGAATTAATAGAAATAATATTGCCAGAAGATGAAGAAAAAAGAAATCATTATATGTCAAAACTTAATAATGCATATATGGAGGATATAATAGATTTTGAAACATTAACAAGGATGAAAGACAATGGTATTTTATCTGAAGAAGAGTATGCTAAAATGCGTGAGCTTTATGATGAGAAGATAGCATTAAAAAAACTAAAGGAAATAAAGTATATAGTATGTGAAACAGAGGCTGAGCAAGGAAAAGAAAGAAAAAAAGGTCCACCTGAAAATGAAACACCAACGAGAGACTCAAGATATATGAAATATATAATAAATGAGTTTGGCGGAGAAACTACAACAGAAGAATATATAAAACCAATATATGGTGGAAATTTAGATAAGTATTATATGATAATCCAACATAAAGCTAGGATAGCAATCTTAGAAAGTCCTACTCATGGAAATGCAACATATATATTACCATTAAAAGTCGCATTGGAATTTGTACAGACGAAAAACAAAAAGGATTTAAAAGGAACATTTGGAGTAGAGCATTTGAATCATAGTAAGAATTGGAAAATCAATTTAGAAGAGAGAGCACGCAAGGTACAAAAATCAATAGGAGTGCAAGTAAAACCAAACGTTGTTTGGCTAGATGAGGGAGATGAACCAAGATAAATATATAAATGGAGGAAATTATGGAAGATAAAAAGTTTATAAGAGATAAAATTTTGCCAAAAATTCTAAAAGGTGAATTTATCCGTGGAAACAATAGTATAATCATTGAATTTCCATTTGTATTAAATGATGGTGGACACAATGTTGAAATACCAAAAGAAGAATTTATTGGAATATATTGGGATGCGATTAAGGCGGAAATTAACCAAACAATTATAGATTATAAACATGACGTAAACATTCATCAAGAAGATATTGTTCTTTTTGCATTAACTGGAGAAATAATGATACCAAAACTTGTGGAATTAGGAATTTTAACAGAAAGGGAAGCTGGAATTAGAAAAAAGATTCCAACATTTGAGGAATTATATAAAACGTATCAAGATGAAGTAATTTTAAAAGCAATGTTAGAAATAATTCCAGATGCTAGTCAAAGAATATTGGAAATGATGAAAAAAGGATATAAGTTTAATAATAATTGCATGACAGTAATATATAATGATTTTGATAAATTTAATCAAAAAGAACTAAATGAAGAGATTAGTTGTAACATAGCAAGAGGAAATATTGATATGGCAGGTTTAAATGAAGAAGCCAAGCAAGCGATAAAAATGCAAGTAGTAGAACTTTTAAGCAGTAGAAAAGATGTTTCTATTTCTGACCTTATTAAAATGCAAAAGAATGGATATCTCAATTCATATGAAACTATATATTATATGAAATTGTTGGGAAGAGATCAAAAACAAATAAAGGATTTTTTAAGAAAAAATCCACAAATACTAGATGGACTATCTAATCTAGAGTTATTTGTGTGTTTAAAATCAAAACTTATTGAAGACAAATATTTAACACAAAGATTTAAAACGCCAGAAGACATTATGCAAATAGTAGCTTTGAATTTTCAATATGTTGATAATTATGAACCATATATGAGCGAAGAACAAATCCTTAGAGGGTTGAGAATGGAAGAAATTATTCCAATATTAAAAAAACTACCAAAACAATTAATGCCATCTTCAGATTTATTATATAAATTTCACATGAATTTGGAAAATATGCAAAATGAAAATTGTATTCAATTATACTTTTCGGGCAGAGATATGCTACAATTTGCTGAGGCAGGATTATTAGAAGATACTAGATTAATTGATATTTACGAAAAAGAACAAAAACTATATTATGATTTAACAAAGAAAAAAACAGTAATATGTAGAAATGAAAACGGAAAAAGAGAGGTACCATCAGAAGAATTTATAACAGAAAAATTTAATAAATATTCAATACCATTAGAATCATATATTGATTATTTTTCAATTGATAGAATATTGCCTATATTGAATAATCCAGAATATAGTGAGAGACTTATAGCAATGCTAAAAGACATTAAATCAAAGCAAATAATTAAATATGGAGCAGAAAAGACTGAAGATGAAGTAGAAAAATGGATAAAACAATATGTTTCTCTACACCAAAAGAAAAGCAAAGATAATCCAGAAATTTCTAAAACATTAACAATATTATGTGAAAAGGGAATTCTTGACATAGAAGAAATAATAAGCTTTAATATAAGAAAGACAGACTTGCTTGAGCTTTATAATAAAGGAAGAGTAAAGCTATCAAATATATCGCCATATTTAACAAATGAAGATTTAACTGATTTATACTATGATGATAAAGCAACATTACAAGAAATAACTGAATTATTTAGCGATGGATTAATAAGCAAAGAAGTTTATAAAAAAATTTTTTCTAATGATGAAATAATTGATGCAATAATAGTTGGAGACATTAAGGCAGTTAACATTTTAGAAGCATATTTAAAAAATAATTTAGAGCTAGAAGATATTAATAAGATATTCAACAAGGATAACAATCTAATTAGAGAACATCTAACTGAAGCTATAACAGAAATGGCAATGCCAGAAGAAGAACAACAAAAAAATCAATATATAAGTAAGATAGAAGAGGCATATTTAAATCATGTAATAGACTATGATTTGCTTGCTAAAATGAGAGATGAAAGAAAAATAAAAGAGGAAGATTTTAAGACAATAATATGGAAATATAATGTTAAGGAAGCAATAGAAGAAATTAAAGGCCAATATGGAGAATACATATTTAATTCTGGAGAAAACGATGGAGAACCTATTCCAGCCCCAGGATTGGGACCAAACCCTATAAAAAAAGTTAGAACTCCGCTTTATATGAAATATATAATGGAATTAAGTCAAAACAATGCAACGCCAATAATTATAAGAAAAGGTGCATTAAATGGATATAAGTTTATACTGCTAGAAGATATGAAAGTTGTTATATTAGAAAAAGAAAAAAATTCAAATGCAACATATGTTCTTCCGGTTGTAAAAGCTTTGGAAAAGGCACAAGAAAATACAAAAAAAGAATTAAGAGGAACAGCTGATGTTGAAGTAGTAAAGCATACTGCAAACTGGGCAGAAAATTTAAATAAAGCTATTCAAAAAGTACAAGAGTATACAATTTTAGAAGGACAACCTGATGTTACATATATTAAAGATTTAACAGAAGAAAGAGGAAGAAGGATTAATGAACTAGGAGAAGCTATAAAAGATTATTATATAAAAGCAAGAAAAATAGGAGAATAATTAGATAGTGTAAAGTAATCTATGAAAAATGTAGGGGCGATTTTAATCGTCCGCACTCCGAAGAAATTACTAGAAAATAATTAAGAGGAGAGATATAAATGTATATATATGATTTAGACAAAATAAAGAATGTTTTATTAGGAGTAATTAAGGGGATAGAACAAAACAAGTGGACTTTAAATAAAGCAATAGAAGAGGATAAAAAAATAGGATATACAGAAGATTTAGACAAAATAAAGGAAAGCATAAACAGCTATTTAAATTATAATCCACAATTAACTATTCAAGACATAAAAAATCAAAGTATGGATGGATATGGTAATATTGCTATAATTTATGATGGTAGTGTTGAAATAACAATAGAATCTATAATTAAAGTTCTATATACCCATAACAATATAACACTTGTTCCAAACCTAAATTTGAGTATTAACAATTGCATTGTAGAAATAATTACGCAAGAATTGAAAAAAAATAAATATAATACTAATATAGAAATTTGCGATGACATAAATAAAATATATTCAAATCAAAATATGTTTGATATTGCAATATTTGTGGGAGATAAGTACGAATACAAAAAATTTAAAACCAGATTTTATAAAGACGTAGTTTATAATCCATATGGATATATATCTGTATATGCAGATAGTAGTGACTTTAAAAACATTTTGGTACAATTAGATAAAATTGCGTATATAAATAATTTTGGTATTGAATATTATAATGAAACTAACCTAGAAGAAGTAATTAGTAAAATAAATGAAATAACATTCCATAATACTGTGGCAATCTTTACTAAAGATTCTAAAAAAGCAACAGAACTTATATACAAGCTTAAAGCTGACAAAATATTTATAAATAAAAATCCATTTGAAGAATATAAATTTGAATTAAATGAAGAAGATTTGCTAATGAAAAAAATAATAAAATAAATAAAACAGTTTGTATTGACAAAATAATAAAAAATTAGTATAATTTTATGGTAGCAAAATTATTTAGATACTATTATAAATAATATAGATATCACTTACGAGGAGGGAATTAATATGGCACAACCAAAAAGAAGATGGTCAAAAGCAAGAACACATTTAAAAAGATCTACATGGAAATTAGAAAATAAAAATTTAGTAGCATGTACACATTGCCATGAACTTATTATGCAACATAGAGTTTGTCCAAATTGCGGGTATTATAATGGAAAAGAAGCAATAGCACAAAACACAGAAACAAAATAATTTGTAAATGCTAATTGATATGTATTTTTTAAACTGTTGATTTTTAGAAAGTCAACAGTTATTTTCGTTATGCAAAAATACTTGATATTTTTGCTTTAATATAGTAAAATTATAAGGTAAAAAGTAAGGGGTGAAAGAGATGGCAAAGCCAACAGTTGCAATAGTAGGAAGACCAAATGTTGGAAAATCAACTTTTTTTAATTATATAATAGGAAAAAAATTATCTATAGTAGAAGATACTCCTGGGGTTACAAGAGATAGAGTTTACGCTGAAGCTGAATGGAGAGATAAACAGTTTACGTTAATTGATACAGGAGGAATAGAGCCAAAGTCTAATGATATAATATTATCTCAAATGAGAAAGCAAGTAGAGATTGCAATAAAAGTAGCAGATGTTATAATATTTTTAACGGATATGAAGCAAGGGGTTACACCAGACGATTTAGACATAGCTCTAATGTTAAAGAAATCACATAAACCAATTATACTTGTATGTAATAAAGCAGATAGTTTTGGAAAAATGCCTAACGAAATTTATGAATTCTATAACTTGGGCTTAGGTGATCCATATAGAGTTTCTGCTGTTAATGCATTAGGAATTGGAGATGTATTAGATGCAATTTACGAAAAATTGCCAAATGATATAACAGAAAATGATGATGAATTAACAATAAAAGTTGCAATTATAGGTAGACCAAATGTGGGCAAATCTTCATTGGTAAATAAGATATTAGGTGAAAATAGAGTAATTGTAAGTGACATAGCAGGTACTACTAGAGATGCTACTGATTCGGAATTTGAAAATGAATTTGGAAAATATGTATTTATTGATACAGCGGGTATAAGAAAAAAGAGCAAAGTAAATGAAAATATAGAAAAATACAGTGTAATTAGAAGTTTGTTGGCAGTTGAGCGTGCGGATGTCTGCATATTAATGTTAGATGCAATAGAAGGAGTGACAGACCAAGATGCAAAGATTGCAGGTGAAGCACATGAAGCTGGCAAGGGCATAATAATTGTTGTAAATAAATGGGATGAATATGAAAAGGAAAATGGAACTTTAGAAAAATACAAAAAAGATGTATATAACAAATTATCATATTTGCAATATGCTCCAATACTATTTATTTCAGCTAAAACAGGACAAAGAGTACATAAACTATATGAACTTATTAATAGTGTAGCAAGCCAAAACGCCTTGAGAGTTCAGACATCTGTGCTAAATCAGGTATTGAATGAAGCAATTGCAATAGTGCAACCACCTACAGATAAAGGAAAAAGGCTAAAAATATTTTATATGACACAAGCTTCAACAAAACCACCAACATTTGTAGTATTTGTAAATGACAAAGAACTATTCCACTTTTCTTATGAAAGATATCTAATAAATCAATTAAGAAAAGAATTTGGTTTAGTGGGAACACCAGTAAGAATAATAGTAAGAGAAAAAAATGAAAAAGATTTATAAAAGGAGGAAATTATTATGATGCCATATATAATAATAGCAATTATAGCATATTTAATAGGAAGTGTTAATTTTTCAGTTATAATAAGTAAAAGGGTAGCAGGATTTGATGTAAGAGAAAAGGGAAGTGGAAATGCAGGTACTACCAATATGTTAAGAACTGTTGGAAAAGCTGCTGCTGCAATTACATTAGTTTGTGATATATTAAAAGGAGTTGTTGCTATATTACTAGCATTACTAATTGGAAAAATTGCTAAAAGTGCAAGCACTCCATTACTAGTACAACTCGCAGGAATATTAGTAATTATAGGACATACATTTCCAGTGTTTTTTAAATTTAAAGGTGGCAAAGGAGTGGCTACGGCAGTAGGTGTATTACTAACAACAAATTGGCAAATAGGACTTATTTGTTTAGTTTTTGGACTAGTATTAATAGCACTAACAAGAATGGTTTCACTAGGTTCAATAAGTGCTGCGATATTATTTCCTATACTAGTTTTATTTATAAAAAGCAATTATATAGTAGAAGGAAGTTATTTTGTATTTAGCATTATAATAGCTGTTCTTGTAGTATTTAATCATAGAGAAAATGTAAAAAGGCTATTAAATGGAACAGAAAATAAAATAAGCTTTAAAAAATAAAGGAGAAAAATGCTAATGAAAAAAATATGTATTATAGGTAGTGGAAGTTGGGGAGTAGCTATTGGAATTCATGCAGCCAATACTGGTAACAAAGTTATTATGTGGGCACATTCTGATGAGGAATGTGCAGAAATAAACAAAAATCGAAGAACTAAATATTTGCCAAATGCTACAATACCACAAAGTATTAAATGTACAACTAGTTTGGAAGAAGCAATAAAGGAAAGCGAAATTATCTTTCATGTAACTCCATCTAAATATACAAGAGAAACAATGAAAAAATATAAGCAATATATTACAAATCAGCCGGTAATAATTTGTTCTAAAGGCTTTGAATCATCAACATTATACACATTAAGTGAAGTGGCAAATGATGAGATGCCAAATGTAAAAATAGGAGTTTTTTCTGGACCAAGCCACGCAGAAGAAGTTTCTACAGGTATACCAACAGCAATAGTTATAGCATCAAAGTATATAGATGTTTTATATAATGTACAAGATGCCCTAATGGATGAACATTTAAGAATTTATACTTCAACAGATGTAAAAGGTGTTGAACTTGGTGGAGCGTTAAAAAATATTATGGCATTCTGTGCCGGTATAGCAGCAGAATTACAACTTGGCGATAATACATTTGCTGCTTTAATAACAAGAGGTTTAACAGAAATTTCAAGACTTGGTGTAGCTATGGGAGGTAACCATAATACATTTTATGGATTATCTGGTTTAGGAGACCTAATAGTTACATGCCTAAGTGAACATAGTAGAAATAGAAGAGCAGGAAGATGTATTGGTAAGGGTCTATCAGTGGAAGAAACAAGAGAAGAAATAGGAATGGTAGTAGAAAGTTTTGATAATATTGAAGTGACTTATAAACTTTCTAAAAAATATAATATAGAAATGCCAATTGTAAACACAGTTTACGATATACTTTATAACAATTTAGAACCAAGGGAAGCAGTAAAAAGGCTAATGACACGTGAAAAGAAAAGTGAATAATATTTTACCAAGGATACCTTTCATAAAGGTATCTTATTATTTTATCTGCATTATAGTCATTTATATTTATAAAAAAATCTTTATCTAAACTAATCCACATATTTATTTTATATTTATCATTATTTTCTATAAAAGTACCAATTATATCTGCTATTTCAGTAGGATTTTTATAATGATTTTCCCACAATAATTCGTCACTTATTCTAAATTCAGATGTAGTAAAAAATTTATTTAAAAAACTTGAAATTTCACCAGGCTTATCACTGTATAATTTAACAATACTCTCCATCAAATTAACCTCCATTTTTTGTATGTATATTTAGAATAAATGTAAGTTCTTTGGAAATAATAAGTACACAGTATAAGGGGGAAATTATGAAAAAAAATAATATTAATATTTATTATATGCAAAAAATATTTTTTTTATTAATTATATGTTTATTTATTCTTACCGGTTGCAATAATAAAAATGATGATGAAAAACTAAAAAGTAAAATACAAGATCAAATAAGTTATTTAGAAAAAGATTTAATTTCTATGTTAAATGGATTTAATAATATTTCATATTCAAATTATAAAATAGAAAAAAAACAGGGGGCTCAAAGTTCACAAACAAATACATTAATTGAGGAAAATAAAAAACAAGGTTCTACAAATGGAGAAAGCTCACAAGAAACAAAGCGAAATAATGACAGTGTAGAAAAGTCTTCTAATGAAAGTGAATCTGATAATATGAATGATAATAATAGCAATGCCAGTAATCAGGGAAACTCAAGTATAATAATGGTGCCTAATAGCATACTTTTAAGTGATATCAACCAGAAAATTGATTGGAATAATATGAAATATGAAATTGAAAAGATATATAGCACGTGGAATTCCTTATTTATAGATTTAAATTCTTTAGAAAAAGGGAACACTAAAACTTTGGAATTTTCAAGCACATTAAATGACACTACCAAAAGCATAAAAGCAGAAAATAAAATAGCGTCAATGCAAAATATAGCAGAGATGTATATTAAATTAGGAGATTATAGTAAGAGTTATACTAATGATAATCTTCAGATAAACATAATTGATACCAAAAAGAATATAATACAAGCATATGTATATGTAACAGAGAATAATTGGGATATGGCATTGAATAGTATAAATAAGGCAGACGAAAGTTTTGGAAATGTAATAAACAATGTAAGTGCACAGCCAGCAAATCAATCAAATATAAATAAAGCATATGTTTTATTAAAAGAAGAAAAAAAAGCGATAGATTTAAAAGATCAAGACATTTTTTTTATTAACTATAAAATGATAATGCAGGAATTATATGACATTTAGGTTGATTTATACATCAATTTATAGTATAATTAAAGAGTGGTAAATTGAATAGTCGCGTATAGCAAGACCGAAAGGTAGCGTACGAGGAAAGTCCGGGCTCCATAGAGCAATAATGCTGGATAACGTCCAGTGAGGGTAACCTTAAGGAAAGTGCAACAGAAAATAAACGCCACTTATAGTGGTAAGTGTGAAAAGGCGAGGCAAGAGCTCACCGCAAATATGGTGACATATTTGGCCAGTGTAAACCCCATTTGGAGCAACACCGAGACAAGAAGGTTAAGACTGCTCGTCGTCTTCTTAATTTGGTGGCATGATGCATATAGCAATATATGTACTAGATAAATGACTATTCTAGACAGAACCCGGCTTATAGATTTGCCATTATTTAAATACTAGGATTTTATGTCCTAGTATTTATTTGATAATTGATTTAATATCAGAAGGTATAGTGGCTATATATTCTACATTTAAACCTGTAATTGGATGTATAAATTTAACTTTATATGCATGTAATGCTTGTCTATTTATTACTGAAGAAGGATTGCCATATAACGTATCGCCTAATATTGGATGACCAATATTAGATAAATGAACACGTATTTGATGAGTTCTACCTGTTTCCAAAGTAACATGTACTACAGAAGTATTTTTTAATGATTTTAATACATTGTAATGTGTTATGGCTATATCTCCATCTGAACACACACATCTTTCTATAATACTATTTTCTTTTCTACCAATAGGTAAATTAATTGTTCCGATTTTACTTTCAAACATTCCTTCACAAACAGCAATATATTCTTTGAAAAAAGTGTTTTTTTTCATTTCTTTAACAAGAAATTCCTGAATGTACTCGTTTTTGGCAAATATAACAATTCCAGAAGTATCTTTATCTAATCTATTAATAGGTCTTATTTTTTTCTTAATATTTTTCTGTTCAAAGTAAAACTTTACACCATTTGCTAAACTATCTGTGTAATGCAATATTGAAGGATGTATAGCAATACCAGAAGGCTTGTTTATAACTATATAATATTCATCTTCATATATGATATTTAAATCCATCTGTGTTGGTATTATATTTTCACTTTTTTCTTCAAAATCAATAAGAATTTCAACAATATCAAAAGGCTTTAACCTCGAATTTACAAATGTAGGGGTACTATTTAGCCAAATTTTTTTATTTTTTTTTAGTTTGACTAATAATCTATCTGAAATTTGAAACTTTAATTTTAATAATTCTTTTACATTAAAAAAATTGTCATTAGGTTGTATGGTATATGTTAATTTCATTTTAGGCCTCTATTTTCCAATATATAGGTGGCTTCTAAATCAGCTTCATGTAATGCCATAACTAATGGATATTTTTCCAATACTAGACTAAGGGTATTATGTAATTCTTTGGGTTCACTAAAACCCATGTGCCATCTTATTGCATACATTTCTTCCATACTTAGATTAATAAATGTGCTAATCATCATAACAGACTTTTCTCCGTGGCCATATGGAATAGTATCATTGATAGAATAATAAGGTTCCTTTACCCATATACCGTCTTCATTTTTTTTGTTTCTCATTTCTACACAATAATAATTTGCTTTGCATAAATCATGAAGTAAAGTAATAATTATAATTGTATCTTCTTTAATATTTAATAAATCTGCATAGGGAAATTGTTTTAGTTTTTGCTTTAACACTTTATAAACATTTAAACTGTGCTCTAAAAGTCCACCTTCATAACTCCCATGAAATCTGGTGCTAGCAGGAGCTTTATAAAAGTCAGACTTTTCTATCCAGGCTAATAATTTATCAATGCCATCTCTATTAGTACTTTTTAATAATTCAATAAATTCTTCTTTCATTTATAAACATCCTTTCAAATAGCTTTATATACATAATTATATATTTTAAAACTAAAAGTGTCAATTGACAGAAAAATTAAAATTTAGTATACTTTAGTAATAATACACTGATGAAAGAGAGGTACAAAAAGTGCGGAATAGATATTTTATCTACAAGCAGAACAAAAGACTAGCTGGAGCAGGTATTATTGCAATAATGCTTGTCATTTTAATGCTAGCATTTCAATGGCGAATGCCATTGAAAAAAGCGGTTGTCGAAGGAGATGGGTGGGAAATGACTTTACCCATTTCTCCCTCATACAGGGAAAGTCAGAGCGAATGCCCAGAGCTTAATATGCCTTGCACACTTACCCTGAAAATGTTTTCGAAAGAGGATGTAAAGGTAAGTATGCTTACTCAGTTTGGTGGTTGGCGAGAGATGGAAACTTTCCCAACAGAACATGAGAATGAACGTGCACTTCTTGGCTTAGAAGCCTGGGCAATGCATGAATACTACCTTAAAATTGAGCAAGGAAGTTATAAAGCATACTTGCATTTTAAGGTAGTCAAGAGTATCAATGACTCTTGAGGGCACATTTTTTACTGTATTGGCATTGTCAATATTGTCAATGCGGTAGAAAAGAAATTTCCAAAAGTACTTGTGCTTTTGGAAATTTCTTTATATAATATTGTTTAGTTTATATACAGAAGGGAAGAGTTAAATGAGCTTTATAAATGACATTAAACAAAGAGCGAAAGAGCAAATTAAAACTATAGTATTACCAGAAAGCAATGATATTAGGGTTTTAAAAGCAGTAGATACTATTGTAAAAGAGAAATTTGCTAATATAATTTTAATAGGTGATGAAACAGAAATTGAAAAAGTGGCCAATCAAAATGGTTTAGATATTAGAGGAACAAAAATAATAAATCCACATAATTTTGAAAAACATAATGAATATGCCAATGCTTTATTTGAATTAAGAAAAGCAAAGGGTATGACAATAGAGAAAGCGAAAGAATTGTTATTAAACGAAACATACTTAGGAATGATGATTGTAAAACAGGGAGATGCGGATGGTTTGGTTTCAGGAGCATATCATTCAACAGCAGATACATTAAGACCTGCATTACAAATATTAAAAACAGCACCAAATACAAAATTAGTTTCTTCATTTTTCGTAATGATTGTTCCAAATTGTTCATATGGAGAAAATGGAATATTTGTATTTAGTGATTGTGGATTAGTTGAAAAACCAAATGCAGAAGAACTTGCTGAAATAGCGAAATCATCAAGTAAGAGTTTTGAACAACTAATAGGAAAACCTGCAAAAGTTGCGATGCTTTCTTATTCAACACACGGAAGCGCAAATTCAGAAGATACACAAAAAGTTATTGATGCAACTAAATTGTTAAAAGAACAAATGCCGGATTTAATGTGTGACGGGGAATTGCAATTAGATGCAGCAATAATTCCAGAAGTTGCTAAAAGCAAAGCAAAAGAAAGCAATGTGGCAGGAGTTGCAAATACACTAGTATTTCCAGATTTAAATGCTGGCAATATTGGATATAAGTTAGTACAAAGATTAGCAAAAGCGGAAGCATATGGACCAATGTGTCAAGGAATTGCAAAACCAGTAAATGATTTATCAAGAGGTTGCAGTAGTGAGGATATAGTTGGAGTTGTGGCATTTACTTGTGTTCAAGCACAAGAAAAAAATATATAAGAAAGAAGGATGTAAAATGAAAATCTTAGTAGTAAATTGTGGAAGTTCATCATTAAAATATCAATTAATTGATATGGAAACAGAAGAAGTTATGGCAAAGGGATATTTAGAGAGAATAGGATTAGGAGGATCTTTTTTAACACATACAGTAAATGGAGAAAAACACAGAATAGAAAAAGAAATAGCAAACCATGAAGAAGCAATGAATTTACTTTTGGAACAATTATTAGATAAAGAATATGGAGTTATTTCTGATCTAAAAGAAATAAATGCAGTTGGACATAGAGTTGTTCATGGAGGAGAGAAATTTAGTGGTTCTGTTGTTATAACAGATGAGGTTATTAATGCTATCAAAGAGTGCATTCCTTTAGCTCCACTACATAATCCTGCTGGAATAACAGGAATAGAAGCTTGCAAAAAAGCATTACCAAATGTTCCAATGGTAGGTGTATTTGATACAGCATTTCATCAAACATTAGATCCTAAAGCATATATGTATGCAATACCATATGAATATTATGAGAAATATAAAATTCGTAAATATGGATTCCATGGAACCTCTCATAGATTTGTATCTAATAGAGTCGCAGAAATAGTAAACAAACCAATAGAAGATTTAAAAATAATTACTTGTCACCTTGGACAAGGAGCAAGCCTTTGTGCAGTAAAAAATGGAAAATCTGTAGATACTTCAATGGGATTAACACCTTTAGCAGGTGTACCAATGGGGTCACGTTCTGGAGACATAGATCCATCAATAGTAACATTTCTAATGGAAAAAGAAGGATTATCAGCTAAAGAAATGGATAATATATTAAATAAAAAATCTGGAAAATTAGGATTGTCTGGAATAAGTGCCGACGATAGAGATATAGAAAAAGAAATACTAAATGGAAATAAAAGAGCAGAACTTGCAATAGATAATTTTATCTACCAAGTTGTAGGATATATAGGAAGATTTGCTGCTCAAATGAATGGCGTTGATGTAATAACATTTGCAGGAGGAGTTGGAGAAAACGGAATAGATGTAAGAGAAAAGATTTGTGCTTATCTGGAATTCTTAGGAGTCAAAATAAATACAGAAGCTAACAACTGTAGAGGAAAAGAAGTAGAAATCTCTACACCGGATTCTAAAGTGAAAGTATTTGTTATACCTACAAACGAAGAATTAATGATTGCGAGAGATACAAAGGAACTTGTTACAAAATAATATAATTGATTTTATTATATAAAATAATTAATTAACACCTCACTCTATTTACATAATTTCATATTATATAGTAATTTGAAATTAGAGAGTGGGGTGATTTTTTGAAAATTAAAGATAAAAGAATTGGATTTGTACTAACAGGTTCTTTTTGTACATTTAAACATACTATCCCTCAAATTAAGAAAATTGTTGAAGAAGGGGGAATAGTAATTCCAATAATGTCTAGAAATGCATATAATATGGACACAAAATTTGGAACCGCACAAGAGTTTATAAAAGAGATTGAAGAAATAACAAACAAAGAAATAATACACACAATACAAGGAGCAGAACCAATTGGACCAAAAGGATTAACTGATATACTAATAATTGCACCAGCAACTGGGAATACAATTGGAAAGTTGGCCAACGGAATAACAGATGATGTAGGAACAATGGCAACAAAATCTCATTTAAGAAATAATAATCCTGTAGTAATAGCTATTTCTACAAATGATGGATTAGCTGGAAGTGCAGAAAATATAGGAAAATTACTTAATAGAAATAATTATTTTTTTGTCCCATTTAGACAAGATAATCCAATAACCAAACCACGTTCGTTAGTTTTTGATCCTAAATATATAATTCCTACATTAGAAAAAGCTCTTGAGAAAGAGCAGGTTCAACCTATACTAATTTAAACAAATATCAAGGTGTCTGCTATTATGTAAACACCTTGATATATTAATTAAAATTACTTAAAGGATTGCTTTCCACAGCATTTCGAACTTGCTCGTTATCTACATGGGTATATATTTCTGTTGTAGATATGCTAGCATGTCCTAGCAATTCTTGCAAAGCTCTTATATCTACATTTCCATATTTATACATCAATGTAGCAGCTGTATGTCTTAATTTATGAACAGAATATTTATTTATATCTAACCCAGCTTTTAGCAGTTCCTGTTTTACTATATATTGAACAGTTCTGTTGCTAATCCTTTCTCTACGCTCACTTAAAAATAAAGCATCTTTAGAATTATATTGTATTTTTTCCTTAGGTCTTATATTTAAATAGTCATCTATTGCGTTTATACAGGCTTTATTCAAATATATAGTTCGTTCTTTGTTTCCTTTTCCAATAACATTAAGTTTACATTCATTAAAATCTATATCTTTAATATTTATTCCAACTAACTCTGACAAACGCATGCCACAATTTAAAAATAAAGTTATAATAGCATAATCTCTTTCTTTATTGCGATTTTCTTCTGAAGCAGTTATATTTAAAAGCTTTTTACTGTCATCAAGAGAAAGATACTTAGGTATGCGCTTATCTTGCTTTGGGGTTTCCAATGTCTGAGCAGGATTTATTTCTAGTATATGAGCTTTGTTGGTCAAATAATTAAAAAATATTCGTATGGTAGATATTTTTCTTGCACGTGTAGCTGCTTTAGATTTTAAATTTGTAGCTAGGTATGCAATAAAAGAATGAATATCATCTAGTTTAATGTCCTTTACTTTTTCTAATGGGAAATCCTTAATATCAATTTGGGTAAAATCACTTTCATTAGTTAGATGAAAGTGTATTTTCATATATTTAAAAAACATAGCTAAGTCATAATTGTATTCCTTTATAGAGTTAGGAGATTTATTTAATATTGTTATTGAATAATCCAAAAACGAATTAATAAATTCTGGATTTTGTTCTCTATCTATCATATTATTTCACACTCCAGTATATAAACTAATGATATTATACAGTAAAAATATAAAAAAGCAAATACTCTTTTTTATAAGGAAGTATTGATATAAGGAAGAAAATATTGTAAAATAGTGTCAAAAGTAGAATTCAAAGGAGAACAAGCGAATGAATGAATTTAGCGTTATCACCATAATGAATGAGGCTACAATAAACGTTTTAAAAAGTAAAAAAGTTGATTGTAGTATTAATTTAAAGATAAAAGAATATTTAAAGGATGAAGCTCTTTTTTTTAGGGTAAGCCCACAAAGAGCTTATGAGATTTTAAGTGCAGTTGGAGTAAAGAAGGAACAATTAGAAAATACATATAAAAAATTAGTATCTCAAAAAACATTCTATGAACTACTTAACAAGGGAAAAATAAAAGAGGATGATAATAATATTATTATTAGGTATGCTACGAATCGGTTATGATGATATATTTAAAAATAAATATGAAAGGAAGAACAAATATGAATAATGAAAATATAAGAAGATTTTATGAAGAAGTAAAAGAAAACTTAGATGACAACTATAAAATTATTATTGAATCTAAGGAAGATTTAGATGAAGACTGGGTTGAGTATGACAGCGTTAAATGGACAGTTGAGCAACCAATAGAAAAAAAAGTGAATGAACTGCTAAATAAAAAGTCTAGCACACTAGAAGAAAAAATCTTAAAATTATATGAATACATTTGCTTAAATTATGTTTATGATGATAATGTGTTATTTTTTTTCAGAAAGGATTTGTCAGATCCTAATAATATAAAATATATAGCTGTAGATTGGTATGGAAGAATAGTGGGTAATGAATGGGAAGACAATAGACAGAATCATAATAGAAGAGTATGCTATGAATTTGCAAGAGTTTATGCAAAAGCAATAAAAGAACTTTTAGATGATAATAATAATTTAGATGTTTTTATGTTAGGAGATAAAGAAAACTTGCATTACGTTGTAGGATTAACCGGGCCAGAGTACAGTGTGATTCTAGATTTAGACGACTTTAATAGTATAAAAGATCTTACTAGACTAAAATTAGGATTAACAATAAAGGGAATAAGAATATTGAGAGACAATTCTGGAAAATTTAAAGATGCTATTAATAAATTTAATGTTGGCAGAAAAAGTGAATTGGCAGAGATTGAAGCATTATCAAGTGAATCAGATAAAAAAAATTTTATTACTTACTTAAATGAAATTATATTAATTTTAAATAAATATAATGTTGATACGCAGGGATTTTATGAATACATGAAATTGATAATAGAAGCAAAAAATATTGAAACAGAAAAGGTTTGGAAAAAAATCAATGAAGATGGAGAAAAGAGATACACTAGATGTTTAACATTTGACTATAATGATCAAACTTATATAGCGGACAGCATTTGTAAAACATTGAGTATTATCAACAAAGATAATTTGGATAAAGAATTATTTACTTTTAATCCAGAAGAAAATGAGTATCCTTACTATGGTGGATAGTGTATTAAAATATGAAGGGGAATAAGATGAAAATAGATATAGATAAATTGATTAAATTAAACGCATTAGCAAGTAAGCATTTTCATAAAAAACATACAATTATATTGCCACCAGGAGAAAAAATTAATTTTAATAATGCATTAGGAATAGAATGTGACAAAGGAAACTGGAAGTTAGAAGATGGCTTACAAGAATATGTAGAAATTCTTCTTAAACAGAAAAATTTAAGCGATGAAATGAAAGTTTTAATGATATTTGAAAAGATATGCAAAGATTATGTATATGATGATAACTTAATATCATATATAAAAAAAGTTGATGATGATGTCTTTTGCCTTCCAGATTGGTATGGAAGAGATGTTAATCAAGATTGGGAAAGAAATAGAAAAACACATAACAGAAGGATATGTTTCGAACTTTCAAGATATCTTGCAGTAGCTATAATGCAATTGTTTGAAGAAAAAGAAAATTTTAATGTATGTATTCTTTGGAACAAAGATCTTACACATTATTTAGTAGGATTAGCTTCTGATGAGTATAGTGTAACATTGGATACGGATGATTTCTTTTATATAAAAGACCTAACTAGAATAAAAACTGGCTTAACTGCAAAGGGAATAACAATTCTAGAAGATACTAATGAAAAGTTTGCAAATGTTCTTACCCAATTTAACGATGGAAGAAGTGAATATGCAATAGAAAATGTTGAAACTAAAAGGATGAACATGGCTAATATGAATAATACAGACAAAGAAGATGAACAGGTGCTGTTTTTAAAAGAAGTAATGCATATACTAGAAGAATATAATCTTGATTCACAAGGCATATTTGAGTATATGAAAGAGATTATAGATATTAAACTGGGTAGCGAAACAAGACGTAAGATATGGAAAAGAATAGATGGAGAAGATAGTCACAGAGAATCAACAAGATATATAAGATGTTTAATTGTTAATATAAATGGCAAAGAGTATTTGGTTGATGGAGATCAAAGAATAATACGAGAATTTCAAAGAGAAGAAGAGGAAAATAAGAGAGGTTCGTTTATACCTTATTCGGCTCTTTCAAGAGGAGATTATGACTATTATAACGGAAAGTGATTTAAAAAAGGATGTGATTTGATGATAGATTTAGATGAAAATTATAAATTAATAGATACATTAGACAAAAGATTAGAACAATTAGGTGATTCACTTTGACATTGATATGTTAAAACAACGATTAATTTTTTTGGAAAAAAAGACTCTAGAAGAGTCTTTCTGGACAGATAATAAAAACAATTCAAGTGTTTTAAGAGAAATGTCTAACATAAAGTCAAAGATAGAAAAGTATAATAATTTAAAATCAGAATTTGACAATTTGAAAGACTTAAGTGACTTATTAAAACTAGAATCAGATGATGAACTTGCTAGAGAATTAATAAAAAATACAGCAAAAATTGAAGGTGAAATTACAAGTTTGGAGATAAATACATTACTTTCTGGAAAGTATGACACCAATAATGCTATTATTACACTTCATCCTGGCGCAGGTGGTACAGAGTCACAAGACTGGACACAAATGTTATACAGAATGTATACTAGATGGGCTCAAGATAATGGATACGAAGTTAAAGAGTTGGACTTTCTGGAAGGAGATGAAGCTGGCATAAAAAGTGTAACATTTTTAGTCTCAGGTGAATATGCTTATGGCTATTTAAAAGGAGAAATGGGAGTTCATAGATTAGTTAGAATATCACCATTTGATTCTGGAGGGAGAAGACACACATCTTTTGCTTCTGTGGAAGTGCTACCTGAAATTACTGATGACATAGAAATAGAAATTAATTCAGATGATTTAAGAATAGACACATATAGAGCCTCTGGAGCAGGTGGGCAACATATAAATAAAACATCATCTGCTGTAAGAATAACTCATATTCCAACAAACATAGTTGTAGCATGCCAAACTGAAAGATCCCAAATTCAAAATAAAGAAACTGCAATGAAAATGCTAAAATCTAAATTATTAAACTTGAAAGAAAAGGAAAATAAAGAAAAAATAGAAGATTTAAAGGGTAACCAGATGGAGATAGCTTGGGGAAGTCAAATACGTTCTTATGTGTTTTGCCCATACACTTTAGTAAAAGATCATAGAACGAATTACGAAGTTGGTAATGTTCAAGCTGTAATGGATGGTGACTTAAATGGCTTTATAAATGCATATTTAAAAAATAATAAATAACAATGCAGTAACCAAATTCCTGTTTAATAATATTATATAATATAGAGCCTATTCGGCTTAGGCTTATATATATTATTAAAAGGTGCAGGTGAATATGGACACAATAGTATTAAAATTTGGAGGAAGTTCATTAGCAGACAATGATAAATTAAATACTGTAGCAAATAAAATTATTGAATTTTATAAAAGAAAAAATAGAATAGTAGTAGTGGTTTCAGCACAAGGGAAAACAACAGATAAATTAATAAAAGAAGCAAATGAGCTTTCAAGTATACCTAACGAAAGAGAAATGGATGTCCTTTTAAGTTCAGGTGAACAAATGTCAATGTCTAAGTTAGCTATATTATTAAATGAATTAGGTTATGATGCAATTTCTTTGACAGGATGGCAGGCTGGCATACACACAGATAATAAAATTCAAGAAGCTAGAATATCAAATATAAATACTACCAGAATAGAAGAGGAGTTAGAAAATAATCGAATAGTAATAATAGCTGGATTTCAAGGGATAAATGAAAGAAATGACATATCAACATTGGGAAGAGGTGGTTCAGACACAACAGCAGTAGCAATAGCAGCTGCCATAAACGCTAATCATTGTTACATTTTTTCAGATGTAGACGGTGTTTATTCTGCAGATCCTAATAAAATATCTGATGCAAAAAAAATACCAGAAATTTCTTATATTGAAATGGTTAATTTGTCAGACGAAGGTGCTAAGGTACTTCACAATAGATGTGTTGAAATTGCAGAAAAATATAATGTGCTGATAGAAACAAAGTCAACATTTAATGAAAATATAGGAACAATCATAAATGAAAAAATAGAAGAGAGTAATGTTAAAAGTATAGTAAAAAATGACAATTTGATTTTAGTTAACTTAGTAGGTCCTTTACAAAACTTAAAGGATATAAGTTTAATTCTAATAGAAAATGGAATTACTTTAAACACAATAATTAATAATAGTACAGATAAATTAGACATTAATTTTACAATACATTTAAATAACTTAAATAAATTAAAATTTTTGCTTAAAACAGAATTGAATACATTAACATGGACAATGACGGAGGTTTCAAGGATTTCTTTTATAGGATATGGAATTAAAAACAATAAAGAAATTTTAGAAAAAACATTGAAAATATTTAAAAAGCATAATATTAATATATTGTTAGTGCAAATAGACGAAACAAAGTTATCTATAATAACTAAGGAAAAAGAAAGTGATATATTAATAAAAGAATTGCATAAAGAATTTATTATATAAAAGGGAGACTAAATAAAGTCTCTCTTTTAGTCTTTATTTTAAAACAAAACTCAATAATAATCGTTCTAAAATAGACAAGTACTGAATATATATTATTTATAAGACAAAGGGAGTGTAAAGTAATCTATGAAAAATGTAGTGGCGATTTTAATCGCCTGCACTTCGAAGAAATTACTAAAAAGACAAAATTGGAGGTAGTATTATGACAATGGATGAAAGAAAAAATAGTATGAATACCATGAACAATGTGGTACAGAATATTGTTTTAGAAAATAGGGAAAAATTAAGTATTTCAGGAGTATTAGATGTATTGAGCTTCGATGACCAAATTGTTATTTTAGAAACGGAATTAGGGCTTTTAACTGTAAAGGGAGAAAATTTAAGAATAAATAAATTAAGCTTAGATACAACAGAGGTAGTTATTAATGGTGAAATATATAACTTAGGTTATACTGAAAAAAGCTCAGACAAGAAAAACTCGGGCTTACTGAATAAAATATTTAAATAAGAGTAGGAACTGATATTATGGCACAAAGTATATATAATCAAATATATAGCCTTTTAATATTTACTATTACTGGAATAATTATTGGTTTAATATTTGATGTTTTTAGAATTGCACGTAAGAGCTTTAAAACATCTGATTTCATAACTTGCATAGAAGATTTTGTTTTTTGGATTATAACTGGAGCAATCCTATTATTTGTAATATTTAAATTTAATAATGGAGAAATAAGAGGCTACATTTTTATGGGACTTTGTTCAGGCATTATTATATATTTATTAACAATAAGCAAGCCTTTTATAAAGTTTAATGTTAAAATTGTAACTTTTATAAAGAAGATAATTACTTGCATATTTAAGTTTTTAAGTAAAATATTTAAAATAATACTGCTTAATCCAATATATTTCTTAGTAATAAATATAAAGAAACCAATAAAAAAATTTCAACAAAAAAGTATAAAAAAAGTTGAAACTAAATAAGAAATATGTTAAAATAGTTATGTTTAAAGAAGGATTTTATAAGTTTATGTAGAAAATCTAATTATAGAAATATAAAATATCGAATTCGGAGAGAAAAGTACATATGAAAAAGAAAAAAATATATAAAATGCTGTTTTTAGTATTATTGTGTGGATATATTATATATACCTTTATAAATCAACAGCAAATATTAAACACCTATAATGCAGATGCTAAAAGATACTCTTTGCAAATAGAAGAGGCTAAATTAAAAAATTCTAATTTAATTGCTAAAAAAAATAGTGTAACTTCTAAAGAATTTATTGAAGAAATAGCTAGAGATAAACTTGATATGTATTTACCTAATGAGAGAGTATACATAGATATCGGAAAATAAAATAAATGTTTTGCAATGGCAGAGTTTAATCTCTGCCTAAAAAAATAAAATTAGGTTCTATTATTTTTAATCTTTATAAAATAAAAATCCAAATATTTTTAAGAAAATTATAGATAGTGTAAAGTAATCTATGAAAAATGTAGGGTCGACTTTAATCGCCCACACTTCGAAGGAATTACTAAAAAATTATATAGGGGGAGTTTTTTATGGAAAATCTAGAAAGTTATACGTTGGTTGAATTGCGTCAACTTGCAAAAGAAAAGGGCATAAAAAATGTGTCCAAACTTAAAAAAGAAGAGTTAATAGAATATTTAACAAATATTCAAGGAGAAACTACATCGCAGTCAGAAGAAGAAGTGTCTACCGAAATACCTAAAAAGGAAGAAAATGTAGATAATAACACTGGATATAAAGTTACAAATGAAGAAGATGAAATTGTTGAGGGAATTTTAGAAGTATTGCCAGATGGTTACGGATTTTTAAGAGGAGAAAACTATTTATCTACTCCAAAAGATGTTTATATTTCTCCAATTCAAATAAGAAGATTCAAATTAGATAAAGGGGATAAAATTAAGGGTATTGCTCGATTGCCTAAAGAAGGTGAAAAATTCCCAGCCCTTATATATGTAGGAGAGGTCAATGGAGAAGCACCAGAAAAGGCATATAGAAGAGTAAAATTTGATGATTTGATTCCTATATATCCTAATGAAAGAATAAGGCTTGAAACGACACCTGATGAATATTCTATGAGGATAATAGATTTGATGTGTCCAATTGGAAAAGGACAAAGAGGAATGATTGTGGCACCACCAAAAGTTGGTAAAACAACATTATTAAAGAAAATAGCAAACAGTATTTCTGTAAATAATCCAGAAATAGAACTAATAGTATTATTAATAGATGAACGCCCTGAAGAAGTTACAGATATGAAGAGATCAATAAAAGGAGACGTAATATATTCAACATTTGATGAACTTCCTGAACACCATGTAAAGGTCGCAGAAATGGTATTGGAAAGAGCTAAAAGACTTACAGAACAAAAAAAGGACGTTGTAATATTGTTGGATAGTATTACTAGATTGGCGAGAGCATATAATTTAGTTGTTCCATCTTCTGGTAAAACTTTATCGGGTGGATTTGATCCAAGTGCATTACACAAACCCAAAAAATTCTTTGGAGCAGCTAGAAATATTGAAAATGGAGGAAGTTTAACAATTCTTGCAACCTCATTAATAGAAACAGGAAGTAGAATGGATGACGTTATATTTGAAGAATTTAAGGGTACTGGAAATATGGAGGTTCATTTAGATAGAGCTTTATCAGAAAAAAGAATATTCCCTGCTATTAATATTAATAAATCTGGAACAAGAAGAGAAGAATTGTTATTGTCTAAAGAAGAATTAGAAACAGTATTTGCATTAAGAAAAGCGCTGTCAACTATGCCTATGGCAGATGTTACTGAACAATTAATAGATCAAATGATAGCAACTAAAAACAATGAAGAATTTTTAAAAAGGACAAGTTATTTTTTTAAAAAATAATTGAATATTGGATAAAAATGAAAGAATATTATTGAATTGGGGAATAGGAGATAGAACAATGCGCGAATACTATATAGCAATTGATTTGAAAAGCTTTTATGCTTCAGTTGAATGTATGGAACGAGGATTAGATCCACTAAAAACCAACTTAGTTGTAGCCGATAATAGCAGAACAGAGAAAACAATATGCCTTGCAGTTAGCCCGTCTTTAAAGTCTTATGGCATACCAGGCAGAGCAAGGTTATTTGAGGTAATTCAGAAAGTTAAGGAAGTTAATGCAGAAAGAAGATATCAAATACAAGGGCGCAAATTTAACGGAAAATCATATGATGATGATGAATTAAAAAAACATAAAGATTACGAGATTGATTATATTATAGCACCACCTCAGATGAATAAGTATATGAAATATAGTACAGATATTTATAAAATATATTTAAAATATTTTTCTGCAGATGACATGTTTATTTATTCGATTGATGAGGTATTTATAAATGTAACTAATTATTTGAAAAAATATAATAAAAAACCAAGTGATTTAGCAACAATGGTAATACATGATATATATAGTCAGACAGGAATTACTGCCACTTGTGGTGTTGGAACTAATTTATATTTAGCCAAAATTGCTATGGATATTGTGGCTAAACATGCAAAAGCAAATAAATTTGGAGTTAGAATAGCATGTTTAGATGAGCAATTGTACAAACAAAAACTATGGAGTCATATGCCTTTAACAGATTTTTGGAGAGTAGGCAAGGGAATAGCCAAAAAATTAGAAGATAATCATATGCATACTATGGGAGATGTTGCTAGATGCTCTATAAACAACGAAGACAAGCTTTTTAAACTATTTGGAGTAAATGCAGAGTTATTAATAGATCATGCATGGGGATATGAACCAGCAACTATTAAAAGCGTTAAATCATATAAGCCAGCAACTAGTAGCATAAATACTGGACAAGTATTGCATTGCCCTTATGATTACAAAAGGACTAAATTAATTGTTAAAGAGATGACAGAATTACTTGCTTTAGATTTGGTAGACAAGAATCTAGTAACAAATCAATTAGTTATGACTATCGGGTATGACGTTGATAATCTTAAAAACTCATCAATTGGCTATAAAGGCGAAATTACTATTGATAAATATGGAAGAAATGTACCTAAACATGCGCATGGAACTCAAAATTTAGACCACTATACATCCTCAAGCAAAATCATTGGAGAAGCCATAATTGAATTATATGAAAGAATAATAGACAAAAGGTTATACACAAGAAGAATAAACATTTCAGCTAATAATTTGATAAATGAAAAAGAAGCTGAGAAAAAGAATACCTTTGAGCAAATAGATTTATTTACAGATTATTCTGAAGTTAAAAGAAAACAAGATAAAGAAAAGAAAGAATATGAATTGCAAAAATCTATTCTAAGTATTAAAAGAAAATATGGTAAAAATGCAATTCTTAAGGGTATGAATTTTGAAGAAGGAGCAACCACAATAGATAGAAATTCTCAAGTAGGGGGGCATAAGGGATGATAAATAATTATAATGATATTATAAATTTGTCACGACCAGTTTCTAAAAGACCCAAAATGAGTTTAGAACAAAGGTCGGCACAATTTGCATCATTCGCTGCTTTAACAGGTTATGACGGACAAGTAAAGGAAACAGCTAGATTGACCAATAGAAAAATTGAAATAGATGAAGAACAAAAATTAGAATTAAATTTTAAAATACAATTAATACAATCTAAGATAAAAGAACAACCCCAAATAGAAATAACATATTTTGTTCCTGATGAACGAAAAGAAGGAGGAAAATATGAAACTATAAAAAATAGTATTAAAAAAATTGATGAGTATAAAAATAAATTAATTATGATAGATGGATTATCAATTTCAATAAATGAAATAATAGATATACAAGTATTATAGAAGAGGAAAGTTATTATATCCCTTAGATTATTCTAGGGGATATAATAAAATTTATAAAAAAAGGAGTGCCATAATATGATTGACTTACATACACATACAATATTTTCTGACGGTACATGGACCATTGAAGAAATGCTATCAAATGCAGAAAAAGCAGGAATATCAACTTTAGCAATTACTGATCATGATACTGCTATGCCACACATAAAATTAAAAGAGATTGACACTAAAAGCTATTTTTCTGGAAGGATTATTGTTGGAGGAGAATTCAATGCATTTTTTGACAATATAAAGATTGAACTACTAGGTTATGATTTTAATCCTGAATTATTACAAGAGTGGATAAATAAAACTTATAATACTATGGATGAAATAGAAGGATACAAAAAAGAATTTGATGAACTGTTACAATTATGCAAAAAAAATAATATAAAAACAACAAAAGATTTAGAATATGATGAGTCTTTAAAATATCCAACCAAAATTATTTATAATGATATTACTAAATACATTGAAAATAAAAAAAATTTTACCGATGATGAATGGAATATACGAGAAGGCTTTTTTAGAAGTTGTACATGTAATCCAAATTTTGTATTGTATAGAGATTTTTCTAAACAATATCCAAATGCACTAGAAGTTTCAAAACAAATAAGAAAAGCACGGAGGTAAAGTTTTTATAGCACACTTATATCTATATTCATTGAATAACCATATTAAATATTTGAAAAAATTAGTACAAGAAGGAATTCTAGATGGTGTAGAGGTATATTATTCTGGATTTAGTCAAGAACAAATAACTACTTTAGAAAAATTCTGTAAAGAACATAATTTGTATATGTCAGCAGGAACAGATTGTCATGGAGAAAGAAAACCAAATATAAAACTTGGAATTGGATTAGGAAATATGAATGTTTCTGAAGAAGTAATTAAGAGTTGGTTATAGGGATACTAAAGTGTAAAATTTTAAAATATATCTTATATAATATATAATAAAAGTGTTATACTATAGTCAAACGATTGAACGATATTTTGAACGAAAGAACAGTAATCTATGTTTTGAACAAATATTAAATAATAAAAAAATTATGAGGTATTGAATTTAATCAATATCTCTTTTTTGTTGCACACATAAATAAACAATAGAAGAGAGGTAGAAGTAGATATGGAAAAGTGTAAAAAAAGGAATACAGAACATTGCACAAAATCAAAGTTTTGTGCAAAAAGGAATAGGAGTAAAATATATAGACTATGATTATAGTCCTACCCAGTAATTTCAGCACTTTCAAGTCTTTAGCCTTACTAATACTTACTTATTATTTAGTTATTTTACTTTGCATATTATTTATTATTTAATCTTATTCAACAACTTATATTACTTTATTTTTATAACGCTTTAAAATCGATTTTAAGCATCTTAAATATTTTATCTATATAATTTGATGTTCAAATAATTTTTATCTTTAATTATAATCTCCATATTTGCCGTATTTTGCAGACAACAAACTATATGACTGTTTTATTAAAATGCCTTAAAAGCGATTCTCGTAAGCCATTATTTTAGGCTTTTTAGAGATTACTTCAGCATCTGCAGATAATTATAGAACTTGCATATATATAACTAAAATTTTCATAAACAACTTAAATAAATCCAAATATAATGTTTAGATGAATAATTTAATATTGCAATATTATAATTGTCTCAAAATTGATTTTTGTAAGTTTAAATTATAATAATGAAATACATATAAATTCAAAATCAAACAATAAAATTCATAATTAACGAATGTTCGTTATTTCATATAAAAACTTTGAACAAAATCATTATAATTTTTCCAAAAGTCGACTATTAATTTATCATTACAATGATTAGTTCTATCTTTTACAATTTCTATAGCATCTTCTCTTGATATATAACCTGTATCAATTAAAGCGTTTCCTAACCATTCTGGAGAGTTTATTATGTTTTTTAAAATAAATTTTTGTTCTATCTTATTACTCGTAAATTTTTGTAAAACTTCTTTAATATTAAAGTTTAAAATTACATTTCCTATATCAAATATTATATTTTTTATCATATTCATTTCTCATACAATTTTTTCGTATTTATTTTCCAACTTGGGCATGTAATTAATTTACCTCATATTAGGCAATATTTATATAATAATTATAGTAGCTTATTGACGTGAATCTTGTTTATTTAATTCTTCTTTTATTTTATCATATTGTGCTGAAATCTCTTCTGCAGTTCCATGATTTAAATCTTCTAAATCTATACTTCCACCATTTAAATCAATTGTTATATTAGCATTTTTGTTATATATAACATATGCAATGCCTTCAAATTGAGCAACTAAATCTTTTAAATATCTATACATATTAGAAAATTTATCTATTACTTCATTTTTTTCAACATCTCTTCCCATTTCTTGAGCTCTAGATCTAATATTTTGCATAGAAAGCTTTAATGTTGGATTTAAAGCTATTATACTTGGTGTAACACCATTATCTATGGCATATTGAACTTTTTCTCCAAATGCAGGAGGTGTAATTGATCCTTCATATACTATACTATTTGCTAACATTCCATGTTCTTCTCTTTCAAATAAAGATTGTGAAAAATATGACTTCCCTGCTCCATATGGTCCTACTATAAATACACATCTTTGTACATCTGGTCTTTGAATTGCTCTTCTAAAAGCTTCATTTGTCAAAACTGCTGCTGAATTTGTTATTGATAAATTATATTTTGTCCTATTTTCAAAACTTTCAGCATAAAATGGATAAACCATTTTCATTAAGTCTGAATTGATATAATTTCCATTTCTACTTTCATCTAATTGTGTATATCTTTCTAATAAGCCATCCGTATGTTGACTAGCTGTTGTTCTACAATACTCCTCTATTCTTTCTTCTATTGATCCTTCTTCAAATCCTTTTTTTCTTATAATATTAATATCTATATTTCCCAATTTAATTACCCTCACTTTTATTTATTATAGAACTTTTTAATAATTAGAATTTTTCTTTATTCTTTTTTCTAATTCTTTATCTTGTGAAGCTTCTAACGCAATTTTTTTTCCTAATGTTACTAAACTTTCAATATATTTTTGTTCTTCGTTTTTATCTTTCATATAATATACCACATAATATCTTAAATAGAATATTATATTCTCCTTTCATAAAAATCCACCATTAATTATTTTATCATATATTTTATTAAAATTCAACTAAAAAAACCATTTTTAATCAAAAAGAACAATTTAAAAAAAACTGATCAACTATTACAGTAAATCAGTTTTTTAATTTCAATAATGCAATAAATTTTTCTTCAACAGTGAAAGTAATTCTTTACTTTCTTCAGAAGAATCAGGATCTAATTCAAAAGTAGAAAGAAACTCTTTAAACTTTTTATTGAGATTTTGAGATGTTTTCGTTTCATAAATAGATTCATCTTCTTTTGTAAGAAATATTCTATAAATGAATGTTTGTAACTTTAGAAGTTTTTTACTCCTTTCTTTAATTTCCTGTTCTGTATCATTATCTAATACAACATAATGCGAGTTACGATAATATTCTCGCATAAGTTCATATGGATCAGAATCTTGTTGAACAGAAATTGTAATTCCGTTTACGTTGAAGAAAATGTATTCTAATTTTTTATTACATTTTAAAAATGAAAATGTTTTAAACAAAACTCTTTTAAAATTAGATTGTTTACTAAATAGTCCCAAAACTAATTGACACCATTTGGTTAGTTCAATTTGATAGTATGATGGAAATTTAATTAAAGCGTCTCTACCATCATATTCTATTTTTAAATCATAACTAGCATTAATTGATTGACATTTTGCAGTAAATTCTGTCTCGTTTGAATTAAAAACTGTTTTCACTTTTACTGTAGTAAGTAATTGCATAAAAGTCTCTCCTTTGATGAATTAAGTATTGCTTAAAATGTAATAATTGAAATTTCATAAAGATGTTCTAAAAAATACTTAGCTTATTTGCTAAAACGGTTAAATTATATCACATATTTACATAATATTCAACAAAATTATAATAATTTATCTATAAATATAGCATAAGCATCTAATGGATCATTGATATTAACACAATTTATTGTACCAATTAATTTTCCAGGATTATTATAAGTACATATACAAATATAGATAACAATATTACTAATGTTGCTACAATTTTTTTCATTTTATATAAACTCCTAAAATTTTAATATACCATCTTTTGAATATTTATATAAATTCAATATTTAATAATTCTATTTGATTAGAAATAAAATCTGGATTTAAATCTATATTATTTACTAATTCTGTAGAAAGATATTTTTTATTATCGTCAGGAAAAATTGTAACAATGTTTCCATCAATATCATCTCCTAATAAAATTCCACCTAATAAATTAGCACCTGACGATATTCCAACACCTATTCCAAGTTTTCTTGAAAGTTTTCTAGACATATTGATTGCATCATAATCATTAATTAATATTATTTTATCTATTTTATTTTTGTCTATTAATTCTGGAATAAAGTCATCTCCAATTCCTTCTATCTTATGTTGGTCTAAAATTATTCCTTTAGACATAAGTGGCATTTTATCAGGTTCTATGGCTGTAAGCATTAAATTTGGATATTTTTCTTTAAGCTTTTTACCTGTTCCCATCAAAGTTCCACCTGTTCCAACACCAGATACTAAACCACTAATTGGTTCTGAAAGTTGATTTAATATTTCTTCTCCCGTTGTTTCATAATGTGCAAAAAAATTATCCATATTTGAAAATTGATTTGTAAAGAATCCATTTATTTTTTGTGCTAATTTTTTTGCTTCTTCAATACATTTTAAAAATCCACCTTCTTCTTTCGAAATAAGAAATATATTTGCTCCATAGCTTTTCATTAATTGTATTCTTTCTTTACTAGCCCAATCAGGCATAAAAATATATACAGGATGATTATAGTAAGCCCCAAGTGCTGATAATGAAATTCCTGTATTTCCACTGGTTGCTTCTATTAAAGGTTGTTTTTCTTTTAAAGTTCCTTTCGCTTTTGCATTATTTATCATATAAAATGCAACTCTATCTTTTATACTACCAGTAAAATTATAATATTCTAATTTTGCAAAAATTTGTTTATTTTTTTCTTTATATTTGTAGTTTATTTTTATCATTGGAGTATTTCCAATTATGAAATTTTGTTCAAACATATTTTTCCTCCTTCATAAATAATATTCAAATAAAAATAAAAAAAGAATAGAACTTTTAATTCTATTCTTCAATAATATATCCAGTTATATCTGGTTTTTTTATATCATTATCTGTAACTATATTGAATTTATAATCATAATCTATAACTAAATCATTTTCATTATTTTTTTCAATATCCTGCATAACTTTTTCCCCCTTTGTAAATATGACGCAGAAAAATTATATTTGTTACAAAATTCCTAAATGTTCTAATAATATTTTTATTCCAATTAAGATTAATATAATTCCACCTGCTAATTCAGCTTTTTTCTCATATTTGCTACCAAATTTATTTCCAACTTTTGTACCTATAATTGATATTACAAATGTTATTATACCTATCATTGAAATTGCTAAAAGTAAATTTACTTTTAAAAATGCAAATGTTATTCCAATAGCAAGTGCATCTATACTTGTAGCAACAGCTAATACAAACATTGTTTTAAAACTTATATCATCATTACTTTCTTCATCTTCTTTTTCTTTGCAAAATGCTTCTTTTATCATATTTCCACCAATTATTCCAAGCAAGATGAATGCAATCCAATGATCTATATTTGTAACAAGACTTTCGAATGCTGAACCTAAAAAATATCCTATTGTTGGCATAAGTGCTTGAAATCCTCCAAACCATAACCCTATAATACATGATTTTTTACAGTTAATTTTTTTCATTGAAATTCCTTTGCAAACAGAAACAGCGAAGGCGTCCATTGCAAGACCAATACTTAATAATAATAATTCAATAACTCCCATTTTTTCACTCCTATTTTCACATATAAAAAGACTCAACTGTAATCTTACAGATAAGTCTTTAAACTTATACTATATTAATATTTCTTTATTAATACTTTTATACTAAAAGACATTATTAATAACCTCTTAAATTTTTCTTGTTCAAATAATGTCATATAATTTTTACACCTAATAAATATATTAAGTCTAATGCTTGAACTTGATTGATTGTAGCCCCTTTTATATCATCTATAGAAATCGCTATTCCATCTATTTTACATTTTGATAAATCAATTCCATTTAAACTTGTTTGAAATATTTGTATTTGTGTCAAATCCGCTTCTTGAAATTTTATATTTTTTACCTTATTATTTTGTAAATTTGCATTTTTTAGTCCTGTTTCTTTAAAATATACATTTTTTAAATCTGATATTGTTATATTAGTATAATTCATATTAACATTTATAAAATTTGTATCTAATAATGTATTTTCATTAAAATTACATCCTGTTAATTTACAATTATTGAATTCACATCTTATAAAACTACAGTTTTCAAAAATTGTATTTGAAAAATTACAATTGTTAAATTGAATATCTATAAACATGCATTTTTCAAAATTACTATTTATTATAGTTGTATTGTTTATTATTGATTTACTTATTGTAATTTTTAAAATTTCTATATTTTCTGTTTCATACTCTTCTAGTTTTATTTTTTCTAAGTCATCATTTTCTTCTATTTCTTTTTGTAAATCTTGAATTTGTATTAAGTTATGTTTGGATATATTCATATTATTCTCCTATTTAATTTCACTATATTGTTATATCATAAAAACAGATAATTATCAAATAATTATCTGCTTTTTACATTTTTATCCTATCATTGTTGAAATATTTCCATATAAATACAATCTTAATATTCCACAAATTATAAGATGAACAGGATATATTATATAAAAGAAATATTTCATTCCTTTCCATGTTCCTCTTTTTCCATTATATAATTTTAATAATGGTATTGCTAATACTGTCCCCATTTGAATGATTCCATATTGTATATTTATAAAGATACAATATACTAATGAATATATGCCAGCAAATACTGTTTGACTTATCATTTGTTTTTTAAAGTTATTTCTATACTCATAGTTATATATAATTATCATTACTGCAACAGAACTCCAATCTGATGGAAATCCTAATACACATAATAAAAGTATAAATAGTGTTTTTACTTTATTGTTTAGTTTGGAGTCTTGTATCATTATTCCTATAAGACCTAAGGCTAATGACCACATTATACTTGTTTGATTAAAACTTGTTCCATTTTTGAATGGAATAAAATTTATTCCAAATGCAAAACAATATGCAAAATGTGAAATTACTGCAAATATTAATAGTCTTATAAGATATTTTTTTCTGTCTTTAGTATAATATGCTCCTTCAGCTATGAAAAAGCAAAATATTGGTGCTACAATTCTTCCTATCAAATGTAATAATAATACTATTGTTCCATTATTATAACCTGGTTTTATTACCCATAATAGATGATCAAATATCATTGCTAATACAGCTATTAATTTTAATTGATTTGAATTCAAAGATTTTTTCATTACATTTTCCCCTTTTTATTTATAATAATAGTATAGTATTTATAGACATTAAAGTCAAATGATTCTTATAAAATTTAAAAGAGGACTCAACTCTGAATCCTCTTCCCTATTTAACAATATTGACTTATTTCATTTGACGGAATAAATGTAATTGGTCCTTTATAATTTCCTTTCTCACATGTTTTAAGAACATGTGAGAAAAATTCTTCAGAATTAATCATTTTTGAAATTGACACAACTAAAACTCCAGGGGCATCAAAGCCACATAATTGTGTTGAAATCGTTGCTTCTTCTTGTTTTAATACTTGAGAAATTGCAAAGTCATATTTCTCGTCTCCTTCTTTCATTTCAAATGCCAAATCATCCCATACTCTCCAATTTGCCCAAATAAACAAACCAATTTCGCCTTTGCCTTGTGCTTCAATTAAAGAGTCACGTAATAATTTTTCTGTCATGTTTTTTCTCCTTGTTATAATAGATTATAAAAAACAACGTTACTATTTTAGCATATCTACTATCAAAAGTCAAATCTAGTTTTTGTTTTCTTCATATAAACTTTCAAATATATTATAGATTTCTATATTCTTTTTTTTCATATTAATTGGTCTTAATGTTCTATCTGTAAAGCAATGTTTTGTAAATGCATCTATTACTATATCACCTGTTTTTTTGTTTGTAACATTATAATTAACAGTCATTCTTATTCCATTAAATTCAGATATATATGGTTCTATTACTATAATGTCACCACTAGTTACATGATGCTTGTATTTACAGTCAACTTCTAATGTAGGAATTGTAAAACCTTCATTTTCTAATTTTTCCATTGGAATATTTAATTCTTCCATCCATCTGCTTCTTGCTTCTTCTAAAAATCTTATATAATTTGAATGATGTACTACTCCCATTCTATCTGTTTCATAATAATTTATCTTTCTTTCATATTTAAAACTCATTTTTTCCTCCAATCAATTATTACATTACATATTATACTATTTTTCATGTTTTTTGTAAATAAAAAAGCAAGTAATCATAATCACTCACTTTTCTACTTTATAAATAATATTGCCATATACCCAGCATATATTAATAAATATACAATACCATTCATTCTACTCATCTCATTCTTTGGTGGAATAAATGGAAATAATGCTAAAATAATTGAAGATACTAATAAAACTGTAAAATCAAAATTATATGTAATATTATAAGTTATAGGTGTTATAAATGCAGATGTGCCTATTATAAGTAAAATATTAAATATATTTGAACCAATTATATTTCCAATTGCTATATCACTATTTCCTTTTATAGCGGCTGTTACACTTGTTACAAGTTCTGGTAAACTTGTTCCTACTGCTAAAATTGTTAAACTGATTAATTTTTCACTTAAATTAAAATAATTTGCTATATCTACAGCATTATTTACAGTTAAATCTCCACCAACTTTTAATCCCATTATTCCTATAGCAATTAATACAATATCTTTTATAAATTTATTATTTTTATCTATTACTTGTAATTCAACAACTTCTTTTTTGCTTTCTCTTTTTCCCATATATATAGTATATCCAATAAATACACAAAATAGGATTAATAATATTATTGCTTCTTGTCTTGAGATTCCTGTTCCTGTGTTACAGAAATACATAAGTAATCCTGTTACAAATAAACACATTGGTATTTCATATATTCTTGTTTCTTTTTGAAAAAATACAGGTTTTATTGTTGCTGAAAGTCCTAAAATCAATAATAAGTTGCTTAAATTACTTCCAACTATATTCCCTATTGCCATATCTGAATAACCATCTAAAGCTGATGTTATGCTTACAAATAATTCTGGCATTGATGTTCCAATTGATACTATTGTAAGTCCTATAATTATCTCTGGGATATGAAAATTCTTTGCAATTCCACTTGCTCCGTCAACTAATAAGTCTGCTCCGACAATCAACAAAACAAATCCGATTACAATTAATATGCTTGATAAAATCATTGTTAAAATTCCTTTTTTATTAATAATATTTCTTGTTTTGTTATTTATGATTTTAAACAACTTTATTATTATAATATTTATACTGTATTTTTGTCAATTGTTATTTAAAACTATATAATTTATATATTTTAAATCATATTTTTTATATCTTCTACAATTTGCTCTTTGGTTAGTCTATTGGCCTTTAACAATTCATTTACATCATATTTATCATAAAAATCTTTTTTTATTCCATAATTTTTTACTTTAATATTATCTGTCCCATAAAATATTGAGGATTTATTAATGTTGCATTAAGACCTATTTTATTTTTTAATTCTTCTATAACATTTTCTCCTAATTGATAAAAGTCTCCTAATGCTATAATTGCAACATTTTCACCTTTTATTTCAACTTTAAATTTATTTAAATTACTATAATTTGTGTCAATTGTTCTTCTATCAGAAATTACGCCATTACATGGAATTCTAATCGCAACAGGATGTTCGTTTTGCTCAATTGACCAATTTAACATTGCAAAATATTCTTCTTTTGAAGTTGGAGCCAGATACGCCATATTAGGAATAAAAGAGTCACACACCTTATTCAAGGTATGTAACTCTTTTTTATTTAGTTGTGTTCTACTTCCCAAATCAAGCGGATGATAGCTTTGTCCAGATACTTAGATTCTTCATTTACCATAGAATCAATTGCTTTCTGACATTTCTCAGATGCTTTGATTTCATGGACATACAGTCTTAAGAGCTTGATTAATTTTCTGATGTCATCTTTGATGTTCTCATCCCATCTGTTGTAAATTTTAGCCAAACGTTTCATGGCTTTGCTAACAATTTTTTCCGGACTGATATTTTTTCCATCATTAGAAGAATATACGAACTTCATTGCCCACAAAATTTCTTCAGCAAGTGAAGTTTGAACAAAGATAACAGGTTCATATTTTTCTTCAGTGATTTGCCAATACATCCCTTTAGGTACTGTTTTGACTTTAAGCTTCATTCCGATATGATAGTATAAATGAAGACTTGAGGTTTTTTCTGTTACAAATTGGGGGGTCCGTGCCGTAGAATAATCCAAGGCATTAATAAACCAAAATAATCCAGATGTTGGATTATTAACATATTTTCTTACCTTTTCTTTAAATTCTTTTTCTTCCTCACTTTCAACTGGGAGTTTTTCCATACGATAAATTTTGTCCCATGAGTTATCTAACATTTCCAAAAGTTGGCTTTTAAAAATCTGATTATTAATTGCTGATACGATTAACTGAACACAGGAGATTTCAAAAGAACTAAAATGAACCAATTCTCTTTTAGGATCACCTGATTCAGAAAGTGTCAGAACCTTGTCCCAGTGTTTAGAAATACAATTTTTTGCACTAGACTTGCAAACATTTTGCCGAATGGCATTTTTGATAAATTCTTCCATTGGGTATGAAAGAAGTTTTTCGTTTCTTTCTTCTTTCTTTTTCAGTTGTTCTTTACTTTCTAAAATTTTCTTCTGCTCTTTTTCCCAGTAAGTTAAAAAGAGTTCAATAACCTCCCCTCGTGAAACACCACAACTAATTGTTTCTTTTACTAAGGCTTCTACATGCCCTCCAAGAAACTTTACCTTTGCGTCCGATGCCTTTTCTTCCATTGTCTTTTCCTCCGTTCCGGTTTGATATTTTGTTCTTGATTGAACATCTAATCTATTATAGTTTGTATTTACATAATTGTCAAGTGTATGTGATATCTATCTCATTTAATTAGTTTTTACTACCTCCAATTATTTCGCCAGTAGTAGCATCAACATAATAAATAAATTTTTATGACAATTCTTATATCTATAGTACTATTAGACAATATAAAATATTAATTTTCTTGCATTTGATAAAAAATTTTTTCAGAAGAAAAAAGAGCATTAACAAAATTTGTTAATACTCTACTTTACTAATTATTTTCTCCTGCTACTAATACATCAGTATTATCTACTTTTAATGCAAAATAAGGTTTTTCTTTGTCTTCTTCTTTTAAATATAGTATAAAATCTTCATTATAAATAAATTTTCTTCCTGTTTCAAATACTGCTTTTCTTAAAGCTTCTATTAAAGCTTCACTTTTTACACTTCCACCATAATTATTTAGTTCAAAATCTATTGTTTGAATTGCTTGTCTAATATACCAGTCTGTTCCTTTTATCCATCTTCCACAAAGTTCATCATAATTTATTTCATCATTAATTTTAATAAATGGTATATTTAGAACATCATTTTTATTCCAATTTCTATTTCCTGGATATTTTGCTTGCTTTTCTAACATTTCTTTATAATTTTCTTCAAAGGATTTGTTTTCTCCTGTTGTTCTATATAGATAAACTTCTTCTCCTTCTTTTGTCTTTAGCTTTATTGCAAAATCTTCTTCTGAGTTATAAAATAATATTTCAATATTTTTACTTGCATTTTGTGAAGTATCTGGCTCTATTCCAAAATATTTTACTTTTTCTTCAGAATCTCCAAAGATATTATCTTTTAAAGTTGGAAACTTTTCTAAATAATTAAATTCCTTTTTTAACATTGAATATAATACATAAGCCTCTGAATTTTCCCATTCTACTTTATCCAATATTTTACTATCTTCATTAAACTTTTCTTTTATTTCATTTTCAATTTTATCTTTTAAGTCAAATGATGCTTTACCATGAATTTTAAAGTATGAATTAGAATTTAATTCTTTTGCTGTGAATGTTTGTTTATTTAGTTCATCTGCTAATTCTGATGGACCATCTTCAAATTCTATTTTTCCACCAATAACATCATTCATAAAATCATTCCATACTAAATTAAAGGTTCCACACCATACTTTATTTGTATCTATTGATGATATCTTACTTGTAAATGTAGGAGCCATTTTTGCCTTTCCTGAAAAACTTTCTACAATTTTTGCTGTTGCATATACTCCTCCTACAAGTAAAATACTTATACATAATATTGCTATAATTACTTTTGAAACTTTATTCATTTCATCAAATCCTTTCTCTATTAGTATTTTGCGTAATTCTTTTTTGCCTCTATGGATAAGATTTCTAACATTTTGAACTGATTCTCCAAGTATTTGTGCTGTTTCTTTATATGTAAGTTTTTCAATTTGAGTTAAATATATTGTATTTTTATATCTATCTTCTAGCATATTTATAGCATTTATTATTTCTTTTTGTTTTTCATTTTTTGTAACTATATCAGCAACATCTTGTTCAATGCTATTAAATTCGTGTAATACATATGTTTCATTTATTTCTGTTCTCTTTTTTTCTGTATTTATATAATTATATGCTCTGCTTTTAGCTACTAAATATATATAATATTTGAAAGTATATCCTTCTTTTATTTTATTTTGCATAACATAAACAAATGTATCTTGTGTTATATCTTCTGCTTTTTGATAGTCTTTGACAATATTGTAAATAAAATATTGTATTTTTTCTTTATACTTGTTATACAACAATTCGAATGCTTCTTTGTTTCCATCTAAATACTCATTATATAATTTTATATCTAAATCTTTTTCCATATCTTACCCTGCTTTCACATATACAAACAGTTGAAATAAAAAAAAGTTTCAAAATTTTATGCTTTTTTATTTTATCACATCTCCAAATGCTTCCATTTATTCTCTTTCTTTTATTTCTATGATATTTCCGCTTTTATCAAATTCATATATTATTTTGCATCGTGAATTTTCATCATAATATTCTCTATATAAGGGATGTTCATAATCATCATAGTCATAAAATTCTTCTATATGTTCTTTTGTTTCATGATATGCAAATATATTATATTCTTTATAATAATATATATTTTTTCTTAAACGATTAGTTTCATATTCTACTCCACAATATTTAGTACCATCTATTTCTTTAATAACTGTTGTTTTTATAATCCAGCATAATACCATAAACTCAACAAATGCGACTATAATACTAAACAAAGTCCAAAATATTATAAAAAATATTTTTACTCCTTCTTTTTTTACATCTTTTAATGAAATAATTCCTAACCAAAACACTCCAAATGTAATCATAAATGATGCTAACCATATAAAATCAGATCTTAAATGCCAATTAAAATTTCCAATAATTTTATTTATAATAACAATTAAAATTCCAGCTATTATTAAAACTATACTAAAAATTACTTTTTTTTTCATATTAATTTTTTCCTTTAAATTTCAAATTTATATAAATGTTCACCAGATTTTAGATTTTTTATGAAAATTGTCTATCTGTTCTTTTATAATTTTCTAATACTGGATAAACTGGTGTAAGAACACAATTTCCTTCTAATGTCATTTTCTCTGCAATTTCCATCATTTCTTTTTTGAATTTCAAACTTCCACATAATGTAATTATTTTCATTTCTTACTTTCTCCTCATAAATTTGTATAATTATTGGACCACTATATTTAAAATTTGCAAATCTTATTAATTAAATATTTTTTCAAATTTTTCTTTATCTCCATTAAAAACATTCATATCTATTCTTTTTTCTTGTCCACTATAGCCATTTAATCTAACCTTATTGGAATATTGCCAGAATGTCCAACCTCTATTATCCTTTAAATTTGGCTTGAAATATACATCTCTAATCCAAATATAATTACCTTCAAAATTATTAGCAATATATAAATTATAAGATTTATATGTTGCATAAATAATTGGCTTTTTTTCATAGTATTCTTCTAATTTTTCTAACATAATTTGTAATTGCTTTTGTGTTTGTTTAATATCAGGAACATTTTTGTATTTATTTCCATAAAATTCAATATCCACAACAGGTGGAAGCATTTTTTCAGCTTTTGGTACATTTCTTATAAAATTATCTGCTTGTTTTTCTCCATTGCTATCATAACTAAAGAAATGATATGCTCCAATTTTTAAATCTGTTTTTGATGCATTTTCATAATTTGTCTTAAACCTTTCATCTACATAAGAACTTCCTTCAGTTGCTTTAATAAAAGCAAACATAATTCCTTGTTTGGATAAAATATTCCAATCAATATCTCCCTGATAGGCAGAAACATCTATTCCTTTTATCTTATATTCTTTTTTATCTGGATAATTAAAAATAAGTATACCATTATACCATAATGTTAAAATAATTAAAGTAATCATTATAATTACGGTTATTATAACCTTCTTTTTCATATTTTCTTATTCACCTTCATTACTATTATTTTATATCATAAAAGCAGATAATTATCAATAATTATCTGCTTTATAACTTTATTTTAATGCAATAATTCTTCCTTTATTTGTTCAATAGAAATTGGACCTTCTCGTAAAATTTTCAATTCATTTGACGTACAATCAACAATGGTACTTCCTATACCAAATGAAATTTCTCCATCCATCATTCCATCTAAATTAGGGCAACATCTTTCTATTTCATCTAAGTTTTTACATGTAGGTTCTCCACTTTGATTAGCACTACTCATAAAAAGTGGACTTCCTGTTTTTCTAATTAATTCTTCTAAGGCTTTTGATGTTGCCATTCTTACTGCAATAGTATCCCATCCGTTAGTAATATACTCTGGTAGTCCTTCTTTTTTTCTTAAAACTAGAGTAATTGGTCCTGGCATAAATTTTTGAATTAACTTTTCTGTTCTAATATCTATTATTGCAATTTCTTTTATTTGTTCTTTATCTGCACACATTATTGGAAAAGGTTTTGTAATTGGTCTATTTTTCGTCTTTATTAATTTGTTATATGCGTTTATTGAATTAATATGTGCACATACTCCAAATACAGTATCTGTTGGAACACTTATCACTCCATCATTTTTTAAGATTTCTGCTAATTTATCAATTTCATTTTGATTGTATCTTTTCATGTTTTATCTCCTCATTATATTTTCAATAAGTATTATATCATAAAAATTGGCAAGCAATTAAAATGCTTGAAATATTTTATTGACTTTAGTATCATCATTTTTACTTCCATTACTTACATGAATTTCTATTTCTTCTTTTAGAGTTACGAACTCATTACACTTAGATGTCCATACTATTTTTCCTTTTTCTTCACTGGAGTCTACATATTTTATAGTATATGTAAAGTTTACTCCTTTTTGATTATATTCATAAAATGTTTTTGCAATCTCACTCTCACTAATTCCATTCATGTTTGAAAAATAAGGTTTTCCTAGTGAATATGTAAGTGTTACTTCGTTATCTGTTTCTTTTTTAGTTGTTCCAGCTTTAACAGATTGAGAAATTAATTTTCCATAAGATACATTCATATTATAAACATTTTTTATTTTTAGTTTCACTTTATCACTTAATTCTTGTGCTTCATCACTTGAAACTTTTGAATAATTTGGAATCTTAATTCCTGCTCCTATTGAAACCTCAAATACTATTGTTGTATCATCTGTTAATTCTTGTCCATTCTCAACTGATTGTGAAATAATTTTTCCTGTTTCTATTTCACTTGAATGTTCTTCTTTAATTGTTACATTACTTAAATCATTTTCTTCTTTCCATGCTTTAATATCAGATGCGGTTGCTGAATCTTTTTCAGGAACTGATATTTTCTCATTAGGATCTTTTCCTTTACTTACAATTATTTTTATACTACTTTTCTTAAATATTCTTGATCCATCTTTTATTGATTGTGAAATAACTATTCTTTCAGTTATTTTAGTATCATATTGTTCTTCTTCTATTATTTCTATGTCATTATTCTTTCCCCATTTTGTTGCAATAGTATTTAGTCCATTTACAAAGTTAGGGACTTCTACTATTTGAGAAAATATTACTAACAAACTTATCGTAATTACAATTACAATTGATACAATTATAGTAATTATTTTTTGTTTTTTCTTTTTCTTAAGATATGTTTTATCTTCTTCTAATTCATTAGTTTCTGTAACAATACCATTAGACTCATCTTTAATTTCTTCATTAAATTTTTCTAAAAAACTACTCATTTAATTTTAATAATCCTTTCTCTAAGCACAATATGCAATCCGATTTGTCTGCTATTTCTTTTGAATGGGTTACCATAATGATACACTTATTATGTTTGTGTGCTAATTCTTCAAAAATTTTTACTATCTCATCAGACATTTCTTGATTCAAATTTCCAGTTGGCTCATCTGCAAATAATAAATCTACATCTGTTGCTAAACTTCTTGCAATTGCAACTCTTTGCTGTTCTCCTCCAGATAATCGATTAACTTGTCTTCGGGCTTTTACATTATCTATTCCAACAAATTTCAATAGATTTTTTGCTATAATTCTCATATCACCAGGTATATTATTGTCTGTTATTCCCATTGCTACAAATACATTTTGAATGCTGGTCATATAATTTATAAGATTATAATTTTGAAATATTATTCCTATTTTGTTTCTTCTATATTTCTCTAGTCCTATATTTCTTATATCTTTGCCTTCATATTTTATACTTCCACTTTTTGGTTCTTCTAAAGCTGACAATATTGATAATAATGTTGTTTTACCAGAACCACTTTCTCCTAATATTGTATAAAATTTTCCTCTTTCAAAATTGAAAGTAACATCTTTTAAAATATGTCTTATAATTTCTCCATCTTGATAATAGTAGCAAAGTTTGTTTGCACTTAATATGTAATTATTTTCTTCCATTTCAAACCTCCTACATTAGTATTTTTCTTGGATTTAATTTCAATGTGTAGTATATTGGTAATATTGTTGATATACTTATACTAAAAATAGCAATAAGATATATAGAAATTATTGTGTTTATATCTAATGTAACTTTATAATTGTCCATTACTTCTTCATCATCTACAATATCCTCTGAATTATAATATCCTTGATTTGTTGTTTGAGTATTTTGTTCATTTATTTGATTTTCTAACATTTGTTTAGACACTTTTGTTGCTAACATATTACCAGTAAATACTGATATAGTTATCGCTACTATTGCTATAATCAATGTTTCTAGCAGTATTTGTAAAGCAATATTAGTTTTCTTTTCTCCTAATGCCAAATATATTCCCATCTCTTTCTTTCTCTCTTTACAGAACAATATCGAAATAAGTCCAATTATAATTACAGATGCAATTATTGATGAATACACTATTATATTTGATAAATCTTTCATATTTTGCATTGGAGTTGCTACACTATTGTATTTTTCTGAATTATCATTAAATTCATATCCTTTAGGCAATTTTGATAAATTCTCACTCTTAAATTCTTCTAATTCATTTATACTACTAATTTGATATTTTACTTTTAATGAAAATGTATCATAATCATCAGCATTTTTTCTTTTTATTTCATCTATAACCTTACTATGTATATTTTTTATTGCATTATTTGGCATATATATTGTATCTATATAATCACTTTCAATTTCAACTAAATTGCCCTCAGTATCTCTTTCGTAATTTTTATTTGTTTCAAAAATTCCTATAACCTCATATTCATCCTCTACTATTGTAGAATTAGCACTATATATGTCTACTTGGCTTCCAAGATTTATTTTATCTCCAATACTTAACTTATTTTTAGTTGCTACTTCCTGTGATATAAGTATTACATTATTTCCATTTGAAATATCATTGCTAGAAAAATTTTTTCCTTGTACTAATTTTATATCTCCCTCATCTTCTTGAATCACAGTTTCCTTATAAGCTCCAATTATATCAAATGAGTTAAAAGGATGGAACTCATTATCTTCATCTGTACCTACAATAGGTATTTCTTTTCCATTTTCTAATTTTTTACTTCCAAGCCAATATTTATAGTAGTAATACCAATTCTTTACATACTGAGATTTTCCTATATCTTTTACTATATCTTCTGTTAATCCTTGATCTGCATTATCTAAAAATACTGAATAATTATCGTCAATGCTTACTTCTATTGGTATTAAATCTATAAATGATTTTTCCGTATTTAATAAAGCTTTTTTTACAGAGATTGCACCTGCCATAACATTGCATATTAAAAGAACTGCTAAAAATAGTATTATAGATCTACTTTTTCTTTCTTTTATACTTAATAAACTTCGTTGCACAAAATTCATTTTTTTACTCCCTTATACAATTTTTTCCAAAACTTCTATAATATTCTCTGTTTCATTTGAATAATACGTATATGAATACTTTCCATCATTCCATGTTGCAAAGATACACTTACTTACATTGTCCTCTAATTTTCTTATTTTTACTTCTATATTATTAATAATCTCGTTACTCTCTACATCTGCTCCTGTTATTCCACTATTATCTATATTTTGATCTTCGCTAATTCTTAAAGAAGTATTATCTTCATAATATATTTGAATCATTTTTTCATCATTAAATTTAGTCATTGTTTCTATTTCTTTTATTTGATATTTTTCTAATGTTTTTCCTATATGGCTTTCTAATTCTTGAATAGATTTAACTTCAGATATAGGATTTGAAATTTGAACTCCATTATTTTCACCTATTACACTTTTATCTATTCCATTATTATTTATCATAATAACTCCCACAATTAAAACAGCTAAACTACTTGCAAATACTGACATGTATTTTATCAATGTTGAATTTTTCTTTCTTTTTTCTAATAGTTTTAATTCTTTTAATTTCTGTGCATCATTTGTTTCAATTGCTTTTTGAACCATCTCATCATCAAGCATTCCTAGAATTTCCAATAATTTAATATTTTTCAACTTTATATCCCTCCATTTCTAAATATTTCTTTAATTTTTTTCTAGTCCTTAGTAATTTTACACTTATATTTGTTTCTGTCATTTCAAATCTCTTAGAAAGATTTTTTACTGATTCATTTAGAAAATATCTTCTAATAAATAAAACTTGGCATTCAACATCTTGTTTTTCTAAAAATTCATTTATTAAATTTGATAACTCATTTTTATAGAATTCATCGTCTAAACTATAACTACTTGAAATCTCATAATCTATTTCATTTAATGATTCTTCATTTTTTCTATGATTAGCTCTATATTTATCTATTGAAATTTGCCTTGTTATTTTACATACAAAAGATTTTAAATATGTTGGTTTATATGGAGGTATTGTTCTCCATATTTTTAAATATGTATCATTAACACTTTCTTCTGAATCTGCATCATTTTTCAAGATTGATAATGCTAAACTATATAATAATTCATTGTATTTCATTTTTAATTCTGCAATTCCTATTTCATTTCTATTATAGATTAGATTTACTATGTCTAAATCTTCCATATTTCCTCCTTAATTTTGCTTTCATATATAATAACGAATATAATCTAAAAACCTTACAAATATTTTAACATAAAAAAAGAATTTCTAAAATTATTATCTAGAAATTCTTAATACTTTAATTTTTCTCAGTTATTGTTACTTTTAAATTTTTATCAACAGATACATCAAAATTCTTTGTTTCTGCCACATCAGTACTTACAAAACTTTTTAATTCAAACTTAATTGTAGTTGTTCCTTCTTTTAATCCTTCAAATATGTAACGTTGCTCTTTCCCTCCACCAAGCATTACTTCTTCTGAATCATCATTTGTGACTTCTTTTGTTTCTTTAAATTTTATAATACTTGTGTCTGCTATTGTATATTCCCAGTCATATGGTATACTTCCTTGTGACTCAACAACAACTTCTGCAGTTCTATCAGATATATTTGTTTGGTTTGAATTTGATTTATCTGGACTTTTTGTTCCAATACATATCCCTATTATTACAATTGCTAATATTATAATCCCAGAAATTATTCCTTTTTTCATTTTTTCACCTCCCATTTTTCTGTTCTCATTATTAGTAACGATTGTAATAAAAAAATCTTACAATTTTTCAAAAAAAATATACTTATATTTTGTAATATAAATTATAATTTGTAGAGATGATTATAACATAAAAAATTACAAAATTTAAAATAATTCACACTAAATAAGAGTTACTATTTTGAAGTAACTCTTTAAAATAAAAGGGGATGTTTGTACTAACTGCTTGTTCTACAGTTAGTACTGTTCTTATAATGTATTAATCCAATTATCAATTTCATCTAATGAAGTAATCAATTTTCTTGTTCTATAATCTCCTGCATCATACAAAATATTTAATCCATCTTCTACTTTTGAATTAGGACATAATTTCTTAATTTCTATAAAAGTTCTTCCAATCCAACCTGCATTTGTTGCAAAAGGTTTTATTGTTTTTCCTGATAAGTCATTTTGACTTAAAAATGTTCTTATGGCTGGAGCTGGTCTATACCACCATACAGGAGTGCCTAATATTATTTCATCATATTTGCTTAAATCAACATTAATAGCTTGAATCTTTGGTAAGTGATTACTTGCCTCGCTATTTTGCTCATCATCTACAACTTTATTGTAATCTTCTGAATATGGAATAACTGTTTTAATTTCTAAAATATCACAATTTATCTTTTCTTTAATTCTATTTGCTATTTCTTTTGTGTGATTCGTATATGAAAAGTAAACTATTAATTTATTCATTTTCATTTTTCTCCTTATAATTTAATTATTTTTGTCCATCAAGATCTGGTTTCACTTGAGCATAACTTGCAACTTTTTCTGGTGTTCCCTCATAATATCTTTTATTTTTATTGATAGTTGCTATTTGTTTCATTTCATCTTCTGTTAGTTCAAAGTTAAAAATATCAATATTAGCCTTTATATGTTCTTCTAGTCTTGCACCAGGTATAACAATATTATTTTCTTGAATGTGCCATCTTAATATAATTTGAACATTGCTTTTTCCATATTTTTCTGCTAGTTTTGTAAATATTGGTTCATTTATTAAGTTACTATCCCCATGTCCTAATGGATACCATGCTTGTATTTTTATATCATTTTTTGATAGAAATTTCTTCATTTCTGTTTGTGGGTAATAAGGGTGTGCTTCTGTTTGCAAAACTGTTGGTTTGATTTCACAATTATCTAATATTTCTTGTATTTGTTTTTCATTAAAATTAGATAGTCCTATTGCTTTTACTTTTCCCTCCTTAACTGCCTTTTCCATTAATTTATAAGCATACATATAATTTCCTGATGGTTGATGTAGTAATAATAAATCAATATAGTTTGTACCTAATCTTTCTAGTGTTTTATCTATTTGGTCATCTTCTTCATAAAAGGCAGGCCATAGCTTTGTTTCTATAAAGATTTCTTCTCTTGCTATGCCAGACTTTTTTATTCCTCTACCAACTGCTTTTTCATTAACATAGGCATTTGCTGTATCTATTAATCTATATCCATTTTTTAAGGCATGATATACTGAATTTTCAGCCTCATCTGGTGTAAGCATAAATGTTCCTATTCCTAACTTTGGCATTTCAATACCATTATTTAATTTTACTTTTTCCATTATAAATTACCCTCTTTCTTTTAATTTACTTACTTTTTGAAAATATCCAATTCATTATATTTTCTTCATAGGCAAACAAACCACATCCTGCATGTTCATCTGAATATCCTTTTAAAGTAAAGTATTCATGCTCTTTTACATCTAATACTAATAGTTTATCTATTTTTTCATCAGACATTCCTTGTTCTTTATATAGTTTGTGTAAACTGTTATAAGCATTTCTTGTTTTGGTACTACCATAATAGCTGTCATTTTCTCCTATTACCATATATAATGGTGTTTTAGCTTTTGATAAAGTGTCTAAATTCCCATCCCATTGACTGCTTATATATAAAGCAGATGTAAATAATTCTGGTCTTTTCCCTAAAACTATTGATAGTGTTTCTCCACCACCTGATAAACCACTTATATAAACTTTTGACTTATCAATGTTGTAGTTTTCTAAAAAGTATTCTACTAATGCTATACAGTCATTTGCAGATTGTTCTCCCCAGTCATTTAATTGTGTTGAAACAATTATCATATCTTTATTATATTTTTGAGCCTCATACACATAAGGTTCTCCTAAATCTTTTCCTACTCCTTGAAAATATAATCCTTCCCATCCAGGATTTGCAAAATAAATAGCATATTGCTTTGCTTTGTCATAATTTTCTGGATAGTGTATATTAAAATGAATTTCTGAATTTGTAGTTATTAAAGTATTATCTAATATAAATCCTCTATGTTCCTCGCTACCTTCTCTTATATATTCATTTAAAGTAGTAATTTTATTTTCCTTATTTTCTATATTTCCTTGTTGTAATGTTTCTTCACTATTATTAGAATTATTATTTATAGTAAAAATTCCAATTATAACTAATATTACAATTACAACTATCAATAATATAATTTTTTTCATTAATCATACTCCATTACATTTGGCTTTTCCAAAAGTCTATTGCATTATTTATCCAACCTTCAGCTACTGTTCCTTCCCCTAATCCAAATCCATGTGGCAAGCCGTTAAATACTTCAATTTTGCTATTTGTTCCATTTGACTTAATTTTATCTATTCGGTTTTGCATAGTTCTATAATTGGCAATTCCATCATTTGTTCCTACACAACTATAAGTAGGAGGTTCATTTCCTGTTACTTCTGAAAGCCCAGTATATTGTATAATAAGTGTTGCTGGTTTTGGATATTCTTTTTCTCCAAAATATGCTGTTCCATAAGTTCCTACCCAGTCTGTCATTCTACCTCCAGCTGAGCCACCCCATAATGAATAATCTTCCATATTAACTTGTAATTCTTCTTTATGCTCATTGATAAAAGCTATTGCTCTTGATAAATCTTCACAGGCTTTTTGTGCATCTGGTCTATATATTATAGCAAAAGCATTATAGCCTTTTTTAGAAAGTTCCAAACAGTGTGGAAAGCTATCGTGCATTGCACCTACATAAGCAAATCCTCCACCTGCACTTACTATTGCAACCTTTTCATTTGGATTACCTCTAAAAAAGAATATTCCTGTATTTGCTTTTTCTGGATCTTTTAATTTTTCTTCATTTGTATAAATATCATAAAATACTTTTTTATTTGAAGTGGCTTGCTCTTTCATATAGTTTACAATTTCTACTGTCTTATTTGGATTTATATAATTATACCAAGAATAATAATCTCCTACATTTTCTAATGTTGTATTATTAGGTATATTTATATCTACTGGAAAAATTAAATCTCCAAAACCTTTAAAACTATCATCATTTTTTACTTGTTCTACTGTACTGTTCAAATTGAATGTTGTGTTAGTCATTTTACTTTCCTTTGAATTATTATTATAAAATCCTAAAAGTCCATTATACATATATGTCATACAAGCTATTCCATCATGAGAATATCCTGTCTTTATTCTAAAATACAAATTTCCATTTTGCTCATTTGTTCCTGCAATAAAGTTACCACTTGACTTTTTTAGTAATTCATTTATTAGACTGGTAAATCCAGAACCTGCAAAGTCTTGTGTTCCTGTAAAGCTCATCATAAAGAAATCATTTGAAGTATATCCTTGTTTTTGTACTGCTGCATCTATCATATTACTATCTATTGCACCGACTTGAAGTAATAAAATACTTAAAACTATCCAAATTATTTACAAAAGTATGCCATGTTGTAACAGAGCCCATTGAAAATCCACCAAATGCTCTATGTTCTCTTGACTCTACTATATCTTCATGTGATGTACTTTTGCTATATGTAGAGTATTTGCTTTCAACTGCTGGAATTAAATCGTTTATAAGTTCATTATGATAATTTACTGTTAGTGTGTAGTATGCCAAAGTATAATCTCCACTATCCTCTTGGCTTTCGTTATTATATGTTGGGCAAACTATAATAATTGGTCTTATTTCTTTATTCTCTATTGCATTATCTATTATATTTTTAAATATACCAGAATTATTAGGTGTTCCTAAACTTGTAGTTTCATTACTCCAACCTCCGTGCATAAGATAAAAAATATCATATTCTTTATTTTCATCATATCCATAAGGAGTATAGACAATAGCTCTTTTTCTTAATTTTTTAGATTTTTGCTCATAAGTTTTTGATTCATAAGTATCGTAATAAAATTCTTCTAGTTTTCCTTGATTATTTGCTTTACTATAATAGCTTTGTGGAATCTCTTTTATTTCACTTATTTCATTTTCGTTATTACTTGTAGTATCTTTTTGAATTTCTAGTATATTATTATTCATACTAATATTATTTCCATTTCTAAAATAGAAAATTACTATTGTTGCAAGTAAAATGATTACTAATATTAATACTATTATCAATATTTTTTTCATAGCTTTTCTACTTATTCCTTTTTAATCAATTATATCTATTTGTTTTAACCATGTTTCTACTTCTTCTGGTGCATCTTCCATACTATTTCTGTGTAATTTGAAAGCATTTGAATTTACTTTTGCTCCAGATAATTTATTTGTTATTGTACTTACTGTTCCTGATAAACCACTTCCACCATTTGTGCTAAATAGATATACATTTTTTCCTGTAAAATCATAGCTTTCTAAAAATGTATAAAGTATTTGTGGTAAATCACTCCACCAAATTGGATAACCTATAAATATTGTATCATATTCATCAAAGTTATTAACTTTATTTTTTATTTCTGGTCTAGCATTTTGTCTTTGTTCTTCTTGTGCATCATCTATTAAGGCTTGATGATCTTCTGTATTATATTGTTTTACAGATTCAATTCTAAATACATCTGCTCCAGTATGTTCTTGTATTAAGTTTGCAACATATTGTGTGTTTCCTAATCTTTCTCCATTTACTGTAACTGTACTATCTTCTCTTGCTGTTCCTGTATTTTCTGGTAATGAAAAATATGCTACTAATGTTTTTTCATTGTTATCACTTGCAATACTTTGATTATCATTATTATTTGAATTAACCATAACAACTGCACCAATAGCAACTGCTATGACTACTATTGCTAAAATAATTCCTATAACTAATTTTTTATTCATTTTTCATCTTCTCTCTCTTTCTTATTTTATACTATCTGTCCAATTTTTAATTGTAGAATCTGATGGTCTTTCATTAAATCTTTGTCCGTTTTTCCAATCTCCACCATTTGCTTCTCGTTCAAGTAATTTTCCACTTTGTCCTAGACCACTTGATGCAGAAGTGCAAAATGGAATTACTGTTTTTCCATTAAAGTCATTTGCTTTTACAAAAGTGTCTACTGGCCATGCAGCTATTCCCCACCATATTGGATAACCAATTAATACTGTATCATAATCACTCCAATTATCTACTGTGTCCTTTTTTAATTTAATATCTCTTAATGATTCATCATCATGTTCTTTTGAAACTCTTGAATTTCTATTAGTCCAATTCAAATCTTCTTCTGAATATTTTTCCTCTGGCTCTATTTCAAAAATATCTGCATTTAAGTTTTGTGCAATTTTTTCTGCAACTGCCTTTGTATGATTTTGTGCTGAATAATATACAACTAATGTTTTACTTCCACTTTTTGTAGTATTTTTTTCTTGTTCGCTGTTTGTCATATCTTCCTCATTTTCTTTTTGTTCATTCTCTCCTACGAGCATATTATCATTTTCACTACCATTCATAGCTGATAGAGTATTATTTTTTGTATTGTGATGGCTGATTATAATAACTCCTGCAACAACTGCAATAATTGCTAATATTGCAACTATAATTCCTATTAATACTTTTTTATTCATTTTCAAATCTCTCCTTTTATATATTTTTACCAATTACTGTTTCCAAAAGCATATAACCATTGAAAACTATGTGTTAATGTATAAATAAAGTAAACTGTAATTCCTATAACAATGAATATATATATTATATAAATTGCTTTCTTAAATTTTTCATTCTTTACTTTTTTGAATATTCTATCTAAATGTAATCCTAGATGAATAAACATTGTTATAATTGCTAATCTTCCAAAAATTAGATGTGTAAGTACAAGACCTAAACTACTACTCATGTGAAAATTAAATACTTCATTTGCTATTAATATTCCACAAATAATTGTTCCTAAATATATTATCATTATAAGAATATCTATTATATACCTGATTTTAGTTTTTGTATTGGTCTTTTTAAAATTTTTTGTTACTTGCTTTATCCATTTAAAGTTTAATAAAATATGAATTATAATAAGGATAGCCAAAGCAATTCCTAATATTTCGTGCATTAGATTTCCTATTAGTCCTATATTGAATAAAGCAATCGTAATTATAAATAATAAAATATCAATTATTATTTTTAATTTCTTCATTTTTCCCCCCTTTCCTTATTATTATAAATATTTTGCATAAAATTCTTTTAATTTATTAACTACTTGTTCTACATATTCTGGTTTCCAATAAGTTTGAATATGTGTTGCACCATCTATTAAAAATAATTCTTTGTTCTTTGTTCCGATTAGCCCTTTCATAGCATCCTTCTGTCATATATAGTGTATCTGCCATTTTCCCTGCCATCATAAGTAATGGTTGGTTTATCATTTCCATTCCTACTCTTGCATCAAAACTGAATAAATCAATATTTGAAGATACTGTATAAGCAAAACTTGATCCTGTATGTTTATGTGTAATTCCATAATACTCATATCCATCTTTGTATAAATCAAAAGGCATTTTTTTAGCTTCTTCTGGAGTCATGGTATCTAACATATTTGGTGTATATCTTACTTCTTTTCCAGACATTTCATCTTCTCTAGCTTTGTAAGCTTCTTCTAATCTTTCTGTTATTGTGTTTATTTGTGAATCTAAAAATCCATTTTTTCTTACTATTCCTGTATTGAAAGCTGATAGAGTAGCAACTGCTTTTATCCTTTTATCTGTTTGTGATGCTCTTAATGTGTAGCCACCACCTCCACAGATTCCTAAAATTCCTACTCTAGTTCTATCAACACCTTTATAATTTACAATATAATCTATTGCCCTATGTATATCTTCAACTCTATTTTGTGGTTTATCTGTATTTCTTGGCTCTCCTTCTGATTTTCCTTGATATGCTGCATCAAAAGTCATCGTGATATACCCTAACTCTGCTAGTTTTTGTGAATATAGTCCTGCAACTTGTTCTTTTACTCCTCCATTTGGATGTGCAACTACAACAGCAGGATATTGATTAGTTTCATCAAAATTTGCAGGTGTATAAACATTTGCTGAAATTTTTAAGCCATTTAACATGTAATTAACTGAATGAATATTTACTTTTCCAATCTCATTTTCTGTAATTGCTCCATCATAGACTAAGCCAAATTGGTTTTCTTCTTCTTTACTCATTTTAAGTACCTCCCATTATTTTTATAGTTTCAATTACTATATTTTAATTTTTTCTTTTGCTTGACTAATTAATTTTTTTGTTTTACAATGGAATTATATCAGTCGGTAGTTACTGTCGGTCAATAGTTTTTTAAAAATTTTTTAATTTTTTTGGAGGTATAGATATGTATTCAATGAAAGAAACCTGTGAAAAGGTTGGTATGACTTATGAAACACTAAAATATTATTGCAATGAGGGATTAATTCCTAATGTAAAAAGGGATAAAAATAATTATAGAATTTTTGATGACAATAATATTTCCTGGATTAAAAGTTTAACTTGTTTAAAAAAATGCAATATGAGTATTGAAGAAATGAAAGAATATCTTGCTTTATGTTTAAAAGGAGAATCTACTATCCCTGAAAGACAAGCTATTTTAGCTGTAAAAAAAGAACAGCTTTTGAAAGAAATGTCTGACTTGCAAGAGAGCATTGACTTTTTAAATTGGAAAGAAAATTTTTATAATGATGTACTTTCTGGAAAAACTGAATATTTTAGTTACTTAATTGATACTAACCAAAAGTAGTAAAAAAAATCAGTCTGTATTTTGCACAAACTGATTTCTTTTTTTATTTATTTCATATCTAATCCATCTTTAAAAGCATTTCCTACAACATCTCCTAATACTCTATAAGTATTACTTACCATGTCAAATGCTATTATTTGCATTTTTTCCACATCAATTTTTCCGTTCTCATCTAAATAATTTTCATCAATAGAAGTGTTTACTACCTTACCTACTAAAATACCATCTTCAAATGATTCCATTTCACATTCCAAAGTTAATGGATATTCTTCAATAATTGGTGCATCTACAAAATTTGATTTTGTTATATGAACTCCTGCTTTTGCTATTTTATCTTCTTTATTTCCTGATACAACTCCAAAATAATCTGAAATAACTTCTGTTTCTTTTGTTGCAAAACTAACTGTAAATGCTTTTTTTAGTTTTAAATTATCTGTTGTTTTGTGTTGTGATAAAGATACATAGATTCTTCCGTAATCTTGTATTCCTCCCCATGCTGCATTCATTGCATTTGCATTTTCATTTTCATCATAAGTTCCAATAATTAAAACTGGAAGTGGCAGAAAATTCATTTTACTTCCTAAATCTTTTCTCATCTAAATCCCTCCATTTAATATTTTATATATGACCTTATTTTATCATAACTCTTATTAATTTATAATCTATTTTACCAATTTTTCTTATCTTTATTATGGTCTTGATTTTCTCTCCTTGATTTTACTGTTTCATCAAACCATTTTACCATTTCTGGATCATAGTGATTAAAGAAACTACTTGTTTTTGTATCTAATTTTGCAATTTCTTCCATATCTTCTTTTGAAAGTTCAAAATCAAATATATTAATGTTTTCTTTTATTCTTTCCATTAAGGTTGATTTTGATAGCACTACTACATTTCTTTGTGTTAGCCATCTTAATATTACTTGTGCTATTGATTTGTTGTATTTATCTCCAATTTTCTTTAATGTTTCATTTTGGAACATATTGTTTCTACCTTCTGCAAACGGAGCCCATGCTTCTATTTGTACTCCAAATTGTTCCATGTTTTTCTGTGCCTCAAATTGTGCATTAAATACATTTGTTTCTACTTGATTTACTTGTGGAATAGTTTTTCTTTCAAATAAGCAAATATCACTTAATCTATCTGGATAAAAGTTACTTACTCCTATCGCTTTTAGCTTTCCTTCTTCATATAATTCTTCTAATGCTCTATAAGCTCCATAATAATCTGCAAAAGGCTGATGCAATAGCATTAAATCTAAATAATCTACTTTTAGTTTTTCCATTGATTTTAAAACTGATTCTTTGCACTTTTCATATCCATAGTTATCTATCCAAACTTTTGAAGTAATAAATAATTCTTCTCTTTTTACAAGTCCATCATTTATAGCTTTTTGAATAGCATTTCCTACTTCTTCTTCATTAAAATAACTTTGTGCTGTATCAATCAGTCTATATCCTGCTTTTATAGCATCCATTACAACTCTTTCACATTCTTCTTTATTTACTTGATACACTCCAAAACCTGCTTTTGGCATTTTAACTCCATTATTTAAAGTTATATATTCCATCTTTTCATCTCTCCTTTAATTTATATTTTTTGTTTTACTAATTTGAATTATATCAGTCGGTTGTAACTATCGGTCAATAGTTTTTTTGAAATTTACAAAAAAAAGAAGAAATAAAAACTTCCCCTTGGATTAAAAGCATATAATTTTCTCAAATTATTTGCTCTAAAAATTACTATCTTGTGTTTTGATTATATAACAATGGGCAGATAAGTTTTAACTGAATTACCTGCCCTGCTTATTGTAATTTGTATCTAAAATCCAAGTATTTATAAGTTTTACCTGATTTTATTGTTAAAAGAGTTTAATTTCATTATTAAATTAAACTCTTAAATCATTTCTTATTCTTCTATTTTTTCAAAGAATTCTTTTCCAAGACCACATAAAGGACAAACCCAATCATCTGGTAAATCTTCAAATTTTACTGCTTCTACATTATCATCATAAATATATCCACAGGCTGTGCATTTATATTTCATAGTACACACCTCCTTTTTATTTTTTTATTAAATCTTCTGCCATTTTATATAATTGCAAACAATTTTCTTCTGAAAGTTTGGATTTAATTGTAACTACTGGTTCTATTATATCTATATTTTTCATTGTGTTCAATATCTCTTTCATACATTTTGCAGAATTTGGTGCCCAAGTTCCATTTTCGATCAATCCAACAATCTTATTTTGATAATTTTTTTCTTTTAAATTCAATAATAGGTTTCTCATTGGAGTAAATATTTCCATATTATATGTTGAAGAAGCAAATACAATTTTCCCATATCTAAATGCATTTTCTATTGCTTCTGACCAATCTTCTTTTGATAAATTCGATAAAACTACTTTGCTTATGCCTTTTTCTTCTAAGATTTCCTTTAACTTTTCACAAGCACTATATGTATTTCCATGAATTGATGCACAAGCTATATACACACCATCACTTTCAGCCTTATAGCTGCTCCAAATATTATATTTTTCAATATAATGTACTAAGTTTTCATTTAGTATTGGTCCATGTAAAGGACAAATTTTTTCTATATCTAAATTCATAACTTTTTTTAATAATGTTTGTACTTGTAAACCATATTTCCCAACTATATTAAAATAATATCTTCTGGCTTCGCAATCCCAATCCTCTTTGGTATCTAATGTTCCAAATTTACCAAATCCATCTGCTGAAAATAATATTTTTTCTTTTTCTTCATATGTCATCATTACCTCTGGCCAATGTACCATTGGAGCCATAATGAATTTTAATTTATGGTTTCCTAAGTCTAAAATTTCTCCTTCTTTTACTTCAATTTTTTTTGAGTCTAAATTTTGTATATCAAAAAATTGAGGTAAAAAGGTAAAAGTTTTCGAATTTCCAACTAACTTTATATCTGGATATTTTTTCATTAAAGTATTTATATTGTAAGCATGGTCTGGTTCCAGATGTGAAATAACTAAATAATCAGGTTTTCTGCCATTTAATGCTTTATCTAAATTTTCAAGCCATTGATTTGTTCTTCTTTTATCAATTGTATCCATTATTGCAATTTTTTTATCAATTATTATGTATGAATTATATGCTACTCCATTTGGCACATTATATTGATTCTCAAATAATTCAATATCTTTATCATCTGCTCCGATATATATTATATCATCAGAAATGATAATATCTTTCACTTTTATCACAGTCCTTTCTATGTAACAAATCTCACACCAAAAGTTTAATTTATCTATATTTATTCAACTTCTTTTGACCAAAGTCCATGTTTATTACAAAAAGAATAAATTTTACTTCCTTTAACATATGGAAATATTACACAGGCTTCTTCACCTGGCAATAAAAATTTCTTTATAATTTTTTTATTTGCTAACATTGCAATCCATTCTATAAAATGGTCTTCCTCCATAACATGGTTAACCTTTACAATTATATGATTATCTATTGCTTCATAGTTTGGTACATGTTTTTCAAAAGATGCGTCTACACTATTTGGAGCTAATTCTATCATTTCTTCACCGCAACATTTAATACTACAATTATCACTAGTACAATCTTTTATGACTTCAACTAAAGATTGACATTTAGAACATCTTTTTATTACTAATTCTTTTTTCATAAATTCCCTCCATATTAATTTATATTTCTCATAAGAATAGTTTTCCTATATTTTAATAATTTTCAGCTTTAATTTCGAAATATGCTTTTGGATGGCTACATACAGGGCAAACTTCTGGAGCTTTTGTTCCAACAACAATATGTCCACAATTTCTACATTTCCATATTTTAACTTCTCCTGCTTCAAACACTTTTCCATCTTTTACATTTTCTAATAATTTTAAATATCTTTCTTCATGTTCTTTTTCAATTTTGCCAACTTCTTCAAATAAGTATGCAATATGGTCAAAACCTTCTTCTTTAGCTATTTTAGCAAATTCAGCATACATATCTGTCCATTCATAATTTTCTCCATCAGCAGCAGCATTTAAGTTCTCAGCTGTTGTTCCAATTTCTCCACCATTTAATAATTTAAACCACATTTTTGCATGTTCTTTTTCATTATCAGCTGTTTCTTGGAAAATTGCAGCTATTTGTTCATATCCTTCTTTTTTTGCTTTACTAGCAAAATATGTATATTTATTTCTTGCCTGAGATTCTCCGGCAAAAGCCGTCATTAAATTTTGCTCTGTTTTTGATCCTTTTAATTCCATAATTATTACCTCCTAATACTTTTTATCTATGCAAAATATCACATTATTGAATTAAAGTCAATATTTTTTTTGATGTTCGAATAAAATTAAAAATACAACTTGTAATTTGTATTTTTGAATATTTATTTAAAAATTACTATTTATTCTTTGATAATTGTCTTATTTTTTCGTGATAAAAATAGTTTATTATTATAGGTTTTCCAGTAGGATTTTTTAAAAATGGTTCTTCATCTATAACATACATAAATCCATTTTTATCTGCATACTCTTGTACTTTTTTATCTAACCCTTCCCAATAAGACATATCTTTTTTAGTATAAATCTTATTATACAAATCATTTAATTCAGGGTGTTTTTCTTTTATATAATTTATTATAGTAGGCTTAAATGTACCTCTTAAATTCAAGTTTTCAAGCCATATATAGTCGCAAAAGTCTTTTATTTTTTCTATTATAGTAAATACATCAGTAATACCAGGAAATATTGGAGAAATAAAACAAGTTGTTCTTATTCCTGCATCGTGAACTTGTTTCATTGCTTCAATTCTTGATTTTATTGTTGGTGCTGAATCCATATCTTTCTTAAATTCTTCATCTAATGTATTTATTGACCAAGCAACCAACGGATTAGGATATGTTTTTATCAAGTCAATATCTCTTGTAACTAAATTAGATTTTGTTGTTATAATTAAATTTATTCCACTTCCTTGCATTTCTTCTAAAAATGCTCTTGTTCTTTTATATTTTGCTTCAAAATAATTATATCCATCTGTTACAGATCCTACTATCATTGTTTTACTTTTATATTTTTCAGGATTTTTTATTTTATCCCACATCTTAACATCTAAAAACATTCCCCAATCTTCTTTATGTCCTGTAAATCTTTTCATAAATGTAGCATAACAATATTCACAACCAAAAGGGCAACCAACATAAGGATTTATTGAATATCCTGCTATTGGCAAGTTTGATTTTGTAAGAATTGTATCAACTTTCTTTTCTTTAATTACAACTTTTTTTAAATCTATCATTCTATTCCTCCAAATTCTTTAGGAAATTCTTGAACAAACTCATCTTCTTTTAAAATTCCTAATAAATCTTCTTTCATAAATACAGGTATATTTTTCTCTTTTGCTTGATTGTAAATGTTAAATACCCATTCTCTTTTTGATGATATTTTCCCTTTTCTATTACCTGTTTCAGTACCTATTACAATCCAAGAAATATTACTTAAATCTAATTTTCCTACATCATCAAACATAGGCTCAAAAGTAATATGGTAATGCTTTGCTTTGATATTATTTCTTAAATAATCAATTCTTGTTTTTTCTTTTGAAGAAGTAACTGTTACACCAAACCAACCATTATCAGGAGTTTCTTTTAATTTAATATTTTCAGGTCTTTTAGTTAAAAAAATGTATTGCGTGTTTTCATTTTCTTTCATTTTAGAAAAAACTTTATCTTTCCATTCTTCATTCCAACCTGATAAGTCACTTTGTCCAGTTAGTAAATATGCCGTATGCCTTTTATTATCAAGCATTTTCAATTTATTTTCAAAAAATACAGGCTTATTAAAATCATCAATAGTATGAAATCTATTATTATTCATTCTTGCATAGCAATACGAACATCCTATACTACATCCAATTACTATATTTATATTTTTTATTGTATCTTTAATACATTGCAATTTTCATTCTCCTTAAATTTATTATAATTTTGATTTGTAAAATTCACCAAATGAAGCCATTATATCTAACATTTTACTTAATTCTAATCCTAAATCAGTCATTCCATATTCAACTTTTGGTGGATTCGTATGATAATCCTTTCTAAAAATAATACCATCACTTTCTAATTGCCTTAAACTATCTGTTAATACTTTTTGTGATATTCCATTCAATGACTTTTGTAACTCATTAAATCTCCATGTTCTTTTTGTTAAATTTCTTATTATCAACAATTTCCACTTATTTCCTACTAAAGATATTGTAGTTGCAACAGGACATTCTGGTAATTCATTTATATTTCTCATTTTGATACTCCTTACTAATTTATTGATATTGTATCACATATTATTAATTTGACAAGTAGTTACTTTAAAGTGCGTACTTGTTTTATTGTATGTACTTTGATATAAATTCGTTATACTAATATTTAAGGAGGAATTTAAAATGTCAAATTTTATGAAAGTAAGTTCAGAAAGTGCACATAGAGTTGAATTACACGAAAAATTAGGTTTAACAGGTGCTGAAATTAGCATCAACACTATTGGAGCAGGAGAAAGTGTACCTTTTATTCATTCTCATAAACAAAATGAAGAAATTTATTATGTTATAAGTGGTTCTGGCAAAGCTATTATTGACAACGAAGAAGTTAATTTAGTTACTGGTGATTGGGTAAGAATATCTCCAGTAGCAGAAAGACAATTTTTTGCTAACAAAAACAATGCAATTTCTTACATTTGTATTCAAGTAAAAGAAAATTCTCTTGAAGGATTTACTGCAAATGATGCCATTATAAAATAAATGAAAAAATCTCTGAAAGTATAATCTTTCGGAGATTTTTATTACTATAAAATTGTAATTTGTAACTATACTTAAAAGTTTAAGTTGTAGCTATAAATTATTTTTTATATCTATAATAGAGGTAAATATAAATGATTTTATCCCTAATTCATTTGCTACAATAACATTTTTTTCTTTGTCATCGAAAAATAATGTTTCCTCTTTATTTAAACTAAATCTATTAAGTACTAAGTTATAAATTTCATAACTTGGTTTAATTAAATGTTCTTGATAAGAATATATTCCCCCATCAAACATATAATTTATATTAATAATACTATTTATGTAATTATAGCTATCTTCTGTTATGTTAGTTAACAAAAATAGTTTATACCCATCTTTTTTTTATTTTTTTATAAATTCAAAATTATTTTCTATTAAAGGATATGATTTTTTTAAATTATCTTTTTCTAGAATATATTTAATATCATTGAAATCTTTTTCATTTTGAAAACTGTTTATATATTCTTGAATGCTTAATTTTCCTAGTAAGCATTTTTTGAATTCTTTACCATAAGCAGTCTTATAAATATAATCACAATCTTTACCTAATATTTTTTCAATATTATCTTTACTATCATCGAAAAGTATTCCTCCAACATCCAATATAATATTTTTAATCATTAACTCACTCCATTACAACTTACTATTTTTCCAACTAATTACTAATTTGTAATTTGTTATTTAATTAACTTTTCAAATGAATTAGCATTTAATATAGTATTAGATATAAATTTTCCTTTATAGAAATTAGCCCAGTTATTGAAAATACAAGGTGCATTCTTTGCTTTTTCTAATGAATCTACTTTTATAAAATTGATTTTTATATTATTTTCTTTTGCATATTCAGTTAATTCATTTACTTCATATTCTACATAAGGACATTCGTTGCTATAATAAATAGTGAAATCTTGATTATCTATTTTCATAGTTCTTGCATTATCATTGAATCTAGGAGTTTCGCTATCATCAAATTGTAATGCTAATAGTTCATAATCTCCGATAGTATCTACAACTTTAAATCCATAATGTTCAAAAAATTTCTTCTCTCCAATAAAAGGTTTCTTCTTTTTAGAAACTAGAGTACATATACCACTTTTACCTTTTTCATATGAATCGTTTATTGCATATTCTAGTAATTCTTTTCCAATTCCTTTGCCTTTAAAATTCCCTGCTACCCACAAGCAATAAATATATTCATAATTTTTACCACTAATAGGAATCCACGCTGTTTCTATTGGCTCATATTCAATAAATATTTTTCCTCTTGCATTTAATTTTCTAAAAATATGACCATCTTTTAATTTACTTTTTATCCATTCCTTTTTACTATCAACACCTGCTTGATGTTTTTTATCTCCTATTGCACAACATATATGCTCCTCGTCAATGTTTTCTAATGTCAAATTTATATATTCGTTCATTTGTTTAATCCTCCGTATAAATTACTATAAATTTTTCAAACTTCAAAATTGTAATTTATTAAATAATTAACTTTTTGTCTTTCTCCTTTAATTTAATTATTAAAGCTGAAGTAATATGTGTAATCAGTAGTACTATCAAAATATTTAAATATGGATAATAATTTATATTTTTATACAACAAAGATATAACAAAAATTATCATAGGATGTATTAAATAATAATATTTAGAATAAGTACCAAATTGGAAATTTAATTTCACACTATTAGTAATATAAATAGCCGAAATAAATAAGTAGTAAGTTAATGGTATACAAGATAATAAAATATTACTATTAAGTCTACCAGTATCGTGTAGTAATATTGCCTCAAAAGTTAATAAGAAAAACGAAACAATTAATTTAAGAAAACAATATTTTGAATATGCCTTTTCCTTTGTACCTACATAATAACCTAATACTACATAAAATAATCCGAAGAATAAGAAATTTCTTGTAGTAAAGAAAATATTATAATAATAAGATAATATTCTTTTTATTGATAACGGTAAAACTCCATAATAAGTTTCTGTAGCTCCAAACAATAATAATATAAAGGAAATTATTAATAAATATTTTATATTAAATTTTTGTTTCCATTTTTTTAAAACAATCAAAGAAAATATTATTGCAGGAAAATACCATAAATGATAATAAACTCCTGTATAGCATAAAGCAATCAACACTATAATAGGTAGTAATATTATTGATAGAATAATTAGTAAAGGTAAAGTAATATTGATTTTTGATATATACTCATTTATGATTGGCAAATATTGAATTATTGTACCTATTATTACAGGTATGTACAACAAACTCCAAGCAAAATATAATGGTATTGTTTTCTTTATGTATTTTTTTATATAATTTTTATTTTCTTTCTCCTTTTTTGCAACAAAATAGCCAGTTATTATAAAAAATATAGGAACACATATTCTTGTAATTATATTATTAAATGCTAGATCTAATTCATTTGAAAAGTTAAGAAACGGACGCAAGTGTAATACAATAATTAAAATTGACGATATGTATTTTAAAATGTTTAAATTTTGATAATTTAATTTATTTATTCTATAATTTTTATCTATATTTTTTTGAATAAATATTGTAGCAAGACTAAAACAAATTATCATTAAAACAATAATGAAAGGATAGCCTAAACCATTTTCAATTTGAAACACATTTATCAATTTTAAAAATAATATTAATATAGTTATTATTGATATTATTACTATTTCATTTTTATATTTCATATTTAAACCACTTCTAACTCAAAAAAATTATTTTCTAACAATTATATTGCATTAATGATATAATCCATAAATAACCTAAAATTATTATACTAATTATTATTGTAGTAATTACTAAATTGTAATTTGACTAACTATTTTTTATTTTATTACCTATAAAACATCCAATTATTGATAATATAAG
>ERZ827512.139-NODE-139-length-113494-cov-10.094703_pt1 | contig 113494 bp, 111 predicted proteins | sample MGYA00519916_ERZ827512 | MGnify/ENA primary metagenome ERZ827512 (study PRJEB31778, sample SAMEA3449335) | human gut metagenome | biome: human gut; feature: human-associated habitat; material: faeces | place: United Kingdom | collected 2010/2012 ...
GCCCATTAAAGCGGTACGCGAGCTGGGTTCAGAACGTCGTGAGACAGTTCGGTCCTTATCTGTCGCAGGCGGAAGATATTTGAGAGGAGCTGTCCTTAGTACGAGAGGACCAGGATGGACATACCGATGGTGTATCAGTTGTCACACCAGTGGCACGGCTGAGTAGCTAAGTATGGAAGGGATAAACGCTGAAAGCATCTAAGTGTGAAGCCCACCCTAAGATAAGATATCCCATATCGTAAGATAGTAAGATTCCATAAAGACTATGTGGTTGATAGGTTGGAGGTGTAAGTACAGTAATGTATTGAGCTGACCAATACTAATAAATCGAGGGCTTAACCACTAATATATATGAAGAAGCAAGGTTAAGAAGAAATATTGGATGGTTGGAAAGTTTACTGAAAAGAAGAAGAGACTTTCTCTATATATTTTTGAGTGTACTTAGAAAATATATTTGACTTTAGATACAAGTTATACGAGGAAAACAAGCAAAATTTTATGAAATAATACATATGTATATTGAATAAAATTTAGTGAAGTTTGACAAAGTAGAAAGAAGTATATAAAGGCAAAGTACACAAAACATTTCTGGTGATGATTACATGGAGGAAATACCTGTTCCCATACCGAACACAGAAGTCAAGCTCCAATGTGCCGACGATATTTGCGGGTTACCCTGCTGAGAAAATAGGTTGTCGCCAGATTTTTTTTATTTATTCAATAATTTATTTTTTTATATAGATATAATTACATATCATATGACAGATAAATTGATATTAATTTATTTTTGCTGACAAGATGTTTATTACATAATATGTATTTATTTCGCTATATTTAAAAGCTATTAAATAGTTAAAATACAAATTTAAAATTATAATTTAAGACACTAATAATTATAATTTTAAATTTGTATTTTTTTGTAAAATTAAATTGAAGGGAATGTCTTAAACAAATTATAATGTAAAACTTGTATTTTGAAAAAAATACAGCTATAATAAGTATATACTTATTTGTGTATGTTAACAAATATAAAATTAGATGAGGTGTGTTATGTATAATAGAGAAAATTATAAGGTTAGATTTTTAGAAGATTTATTAAGGGATTTTTCGTTACGTGCTAAAAGAGGAGATGTGGAAATAAACAGATTATATAATGGGTACAAAACAATGTTAGAAAATGAAATTAATAAATCTACAGATAGAGTTGCACAAATTAAAGAAAGATATGAAATATTAGATAAGGTATATAAAATTTTTTCTGATGGTGAAACAAGAGATTTAATAGCAAACAATGGTATTACAGCCAAAAGCCTAATGGAAAAATATGGAGAAAGAATAATAGGTGACAATAAAAGGACATATGGAATGTCTGAAATGTTTAACCAAGACTTAATATCTTCATATAAAAGAAGTGATAATACAATTGGGAAAAAGATAAAATTTATTCCAAAAGAGGGAGAACCTTATAGAATACCAGAAATATCTGGAAAGACAGTTACTATTAGAAAAAGTGGTGAATTATATTTTCAAAATTATGTAGGAGTTCAAAAAGATTTAGCTAGATATAAAATTCAAAAAAGAGATAACAAAACAGGTGAAGTAAGTGAATTTGATGTCTTTACTAATATTAGTATAGTGCAGATGGACGAACCACAATATAGAGATGCTGTATTATACGAATTACTTGGAGAAAACAATATTGAGCTTTCAAATGCAGAAGGTTATGTTGGAAGTATAGCAAAAGCAAATCCTGAAATTGAAGAAGGAAAAGAAAGAAAAAGCTCTGATTTATATACATATAGAATTGATGACAAATATGGTATAGAGTATGATGCAGAAGAACTTACAGCGGTTACATTATTTAAGCAATATGAAAAAAGTCTAAAAGAAAAAAGTGAAAATAGTAACAAAAAAGATAATGAAGGGCCACAACTTTAAAAATTAAAAAGGAGAAACAATGGGAAAGGTAAGTTGGAAACCAGGAACATTTATATATCCATTACCAGTAGTAATGGTATCTTGTGGAGATATGAATAAAAGTAACATTATAACAGTTGCTTGGACGGGAATAATAAATACAGATAAGCCAATGTGCTATATATCTGTTAGAAAACAAAGATATTCTCATGATATAATACAAAAAAATAAAGAATTTGTTATTAACCTAACAAATAAAAAATTAGCATATGCAACAGATTGGTGTGGGGTTAAATCGGGTGCAAAAGTTGATAAGTTTAAAGAAATGCATTTAACAAAAGAAAAAGCTAAATTTGTTAAATGTCCACTTATAAAAGAAAGTCCAGTGTCTATTGAATGTAGAGTTGTTGAAGTAAAAGAATTAGGAACTCATGATATGTTTATGGCAGAAATTTTATCAATTGATGCGGATGAAAAATATATTGATAGTAAAGGTACATTTGACATAACAAAATGTGACTTAATTGCATATGCAAATGGAAAATACTTTACTTTAGGAAAACAAATTGGAAAATTTGGCTATTCAGTACAAAAAAAGAAAAGAAAATGAGCTAGAATAGTTGACATATTTAGAAAAACATGGTATGATATTTAAGCGTATGTGAGAAACATACGCTTAAAAAAATGAAAATGAAAAAGCATAAAGCTGGAGGTGTGTTAAATGGCTACAAAGGGAGCAAGAGAACCAATTACATTAGAATGTACAGAATGTAAAAGAAGAAATTATTTAACAGAAAAAAACAAAAAAAATAATACAGACAGATTAGAAGTTGTTAAATATTGCAAATTCTGCAAAAAACGTACAACACATAAAGAAACAAAATAAGCCTTTTGAGGAGGAAAGAAGATGCCTAAAAAAGAAGTATCTAAAAATGACAAAAAAGAGAAGAAAGAAAACAAGCACTTTTTTAAAGATTTTAAGGCAGAATTAAAAAGAGTAATTTGGCCAACACCAAAGCAACTTGTAAATAATACTGTTGCTGTTATTGTGATTGTAATTATTACAGCTATTATTGTATTTGTATTAGATGTAACTTTTGAATTGGTTAATAAACAAGGTATAAACAGAGTTAAAGAATTTGTTGAAACACATAAAGAACAAACAGAAAATACTAATGATCAAGCAGAAGAAGCAATTAACAATACTTTAGATGAAGAAAGTTCTAACAATGAAGCTGAAAATAATACAGTAAATGAATAATAAGGAGGCTAAAAATATGTCTCAACAAGAAGAATTAGTGCCAAGATGGTATGTAGTACATACTTATTCTGGTTATGAAAACAAAGTAAAAACAGACTTGGAAAAAACTATAAAAAATAGAGAATTAGAAGAATTCTTTTTTGATATTGTTGTACCTATGGAGGAACAAATAGAAATTAAAGAAGGACAAAGAAAAACAAATCTAAAAAAAGTTTTCCCTGGATATGTTTTAGTAAAAATGATTGTAACAGAAAAAACATGGTATATAGTAAGAAATACTAGAGGTGTTACAGGCTTTGTAGGTTCAGGTACAGATCCTATTCCTTTAACAGATGATGAAATTAGAAAAATGGGATTTGAGCAAGTAGAAGTTAATGTAGATTATGGTGTTAATGACACAGTTCGTATAATGGATGGTCCATTAACAGATTTTACAGGAACAGTTACAGAAATCAACAAAGAAAAACATAAAGTTAAAGTATTAGTTTCTATGTTTGGAAGGGAAACGCCGGTTGAGTTGGAGTTTTCTCAAGTCCAAAAAATCTAATTTTAATTTATAACTTCGTATTACTTTGTTAACCATCACAAAATTTTCTTCAACATACACACGTATAGTTTCAGAGAATTTTGCTCGGTTGCCTCGTACTACTCGTTCTAAATTAAAATTACAATAATTTGTAATTTAGGTTTTGTTTTATAACATAAATAGTGTGCTATAAATCAAAATTTTAGATTAATATACATATTACAAAACAATAAAGGAGGTGCTATAATAATGGCAGAGAAAGAAGTTAGTAATATTATAAAATTACAAATTCCTGGAGGTAAAGCATCACCAGCTCCACCAGTTGGACCAGCATTAGGTGGTAGTGGTGTTAACATTATGGACTTTGTAAAGCAATTCAATGACAGAACAGCACAAATGGCAGGAACTGTAATTCCAGTTGTTATAACTGTTTATAAAGATAAATCATTTGAATTTATTACTAAAGAACCACCAATGGCAGTTTTAATTAAACAAGCTGCAAAAATTGAAAAAGGTTCTGGAAAACCTAATAGAGATAAAGTTGCAAAATTAAATAAAGCACAAGTTGAAGAAATCGCTAAAAAGAAAATGCCAGACTTAAATGCAGCATCATTAGAAGCAGCTATGAGTATGGTAGCAGGAACTGCTAGATCTATGGGTGTAGTTGTAGAAGACTAAAAAATAAATTGGGAGAAAATTAATTAACAATTTTCGTTTGAACCAAAGGAGGTAAACATGAAAAAAGGAAAGAGATATCAAGAAGCTGAAAAGTTAGTTGATAGAAAAAAATTGTATACTGCTAAAGAAGCATTAGATACAATTGAAAAAATGCCAAAAACAAAATTTGATGAAACAGTAGAATTACACATGAAATTAGGTGTGGATTCAAAACAAGCTGATCAACAAGTAAGAGGAACAACAGTACTTCCAAATGGTACTGGTAAAACTCAAAAAGTATTAGTATTTGCTAAGGGACCAAAAGCAGACGAAGCTACAAAAGCTGGAGCTGATTTTGTAGGAGCAGAAGAATTAATACCAAAAATTGAAAAAGAAAACTGGTTTGATTATGATGTTATAGTTGCAACTCCAGACATGATGGGTGTTGTAGGTAGATTAGGTAAAGTATTAGGACCAAAAGGTTTAATGCCAAACCCTAAATCAGGAACAGTAACAATGGATGTAGCAAAAGCAATCCAAGAAATTAAATCAGGAAAAGTTGAATACAGACTTGATAAAAACAATATTGTTCACCTAGGTTTTGGAAAGGTATCATTTGGAGCAGATAAACTATTAGAAAACTATGAAACAGTTGTAAATGCTATTATAAAAGCAAAACCAGCAGCTGCAAAGGGACAATACATTAAAAGTGTAGCTATATCTACTACAATGGGACCAAGTATGTATATTGATCAAAAATAAATAATATTGCCGAAGAAAGTAAGCATACACTTAAGTCTTACCGAGGTAAAGAATGAAACGGAAATATCATCCAATCAATCTTTGTCTTAGTAAGAATAGGCATTATTGATTGGATGTTTTTTAGATTAAATTGCATTCATATAAAATTTGGGAGGTGAAAAAATGGCAAGTGAGAACATTTTAAAACAAAAGGAAGAAGAAGTTAGCAAACTAGCTGAAAAATTAAAAGAAGCAAAAGTTATTCTTTTAACAGATTACAGAGGAATTAATGTTGCTGATGTAACAAAACTAAGAGCAGATTTAAGAAATACAAATAGTGAATACAAAGTTATTAAAAACAACATTATAAAAAGAGCATTAGATGCAAATGGAGAAAGTGGATTAGATGATTTATTAGAAGGACCAACTGCAATTGTAATTGGAACTGAAGATTATTTAGAACCATCTAAAGTAATATACAATTTCTCAAAAAACAATGAATTCTACAAAATTAAAGGTGGAATTATAGAAGGCAAAGTAATGACAGCTGAAGAAATTATAACTTTAGCAAAATTACCATCAAGACAAGAACTTATGGCAAAATTGGCAGGTGCTTTACTTGGCAATATTACAAAATTGGCTGTTGCGCTTGATGCAGTTAGGGAACAAAAAGCTAACGCCTAAACAAATTATAAAGTTTAGAATATGATTATTCTAAGTTGATTAAAATAAAAAATTATTAAAAATAAAATAAAGAAGGAGGTCATTTTAAAATGGCAAAAATTGATGAATTATTAGAAACTATCGACACTTTAACAGTTGTTGAATTAGCAGAATTAGTAAAAGGAATTGAAGAAAAATATGGAGTATCTGCAGCAGCAGTTGCAGCACCTGCAGCAGGAGCAACAGCTGGAGCAGCTGAAGAAAAATCTTCATTTAACGTAGTATTAAAAGAAGCTGGAGCAAACAAAATCCAAGTAATTAAAGTAGTTAGAGATGCTACAGGATTAGGATTAAAAGAAGCTAAAGATTTAGTTGATGGAGCTCCAAAAACAGTTAAAGAAAACGTAGCTAAAGCAGAAGCTGAAGAATTAAAAGCTAAATTTGAAGAAGTTGGCGCTACAGTAGAATTAGCATAGTTTTAAACTAAATAAATAATACAAGAGTACTAAATTGAAGTGAGTTCTTAAATTATTTCAATCAAAGTGCTCTTTTTTTATTGTATAGAAAAAATTGGTAATATAATAAGAATAAATAACCTTAAATAGTAGAAGTAACTATGTGAATATTGTGCTATATTGTATAGATAAAATGTTAAATCCGGTATTTCTCACAAAAACTACTCATTGATTAATAATTTATAATTGACTTTAATAAATATAAGTTATAAAATAGAAAAGTAAACATATCAATTATTATGCTTACATAGTAAAAACAAAAGGAGAGTAAATTAAATAATGGTAATATTATTAGATGCTATGGGTGGAGATAATGCACCAGATGCAACAATAAAAGGAGCTGTAAGAGCTATAAATCAGATTGACGCTGAAATTCTATTAATAGGAAATAAAGATATAATAAATAAAAAAGTAAAAGAATTATATAATAAAAATGATATATCAGAAATATCAGCTAAACTAAAAATATATCATACTACAGAAACAATAGAAATGGAGGATACTCCAACAGTTGCAATTAAACACAAAAAAGATTCATCGATGGTTGTAGGTTTTAATCTATTAAAAGAAGGCAAAGGAGATGTATTTATCTCAGCAGGTAATTCAGGTGCATTACTTACAGGAGCAACATTATTAGTTGGGAGAATAAAAGGTGTAGATAGACCAGCATTAGCAGGAATTTTACCAGCATATAAGAGTCGATTAGTTCTAATGGACTGTGGTGCAAATACAAATTGCAAACCAATTAACCTTTTACAGTTTGCTCAAATGGCAAGTATATACTTAGAAACAACAATTGGTGTAAAAAATCCAAGAGTAGGGTTATTAAACATTGGAACTGAAGAAACAAAAGGCAATGAATTAATGAAAGAGTCATATAAATTATTAAAAGAACAAAGCAAAGATCTTGGAGTTAATTTTATTGGAAATGTTGAAGGAAGAGATGCTTTTTCTGGAAATGTTGATATTGTTGTAACAGATGGATTTACAGGAAATAATTTTTTAAAAGCAGTTGAGGGATTAGGAAAATTTGTAAAAAGAACATTATCAGAAAGTTTAAAGAAAAATTTATTATCTAAAATAGCAGCACTTCCAAGTATGCCAGCAATAAAAAGATTTGCAAAAAGTGTAGATTATAAAGAATATGGTGGGGCTTTATTCTTAGGAGTAAAAAAACCAGTAGTAAAAGCACATGGAAGTAGTGATGAAAAATCATTTGAATTTACCATAAAACAAGCTGAACAATTTGTAAAAAATCAAGCAGTTGAAAAGCTAAAGGAGCAATTTACAAAGGAAACAGCTGAAAAAAATAATTAAAATAATAAAAATAAAATATTTGTTTAAATTGCTTGACAATTATGCTGACTTGTATTATCTTTTAGATAAAGAATTTAAGCAGAATAATAAAGGAGGTGGCTAAAGTATCATGAGTTCAGAAGAAGTTTTTGAAAAAGTAAAAGAAACTATTATAGAACAAATAGGTGTAACAGATACAGCAGTTACTATGGAGGCATCTTTTATTGATGATTTAGGAGCTGATTCATTAGACATAGTTGAATTAATTATGGCATTAGAAGAAGAATTTGATATGGAAATTCCAGATGCTGATGCAGAAAAAATAGTTACAGTAGGCGATGTTGTTGAATATATTAAAGAACATGTTGCATAAGAAAAAATATAAGGAATGGTATAGTTATAGACTATACTATTTTTTTGGTTTAAATTTAAATAGAACTATTGAAAAATAACAAAAATTATATTATTATAATTGCATAACAAATCAAAAGAAAAGTAATAAAGAGGAACTAAAAATGACAAAAGCTAAAAGCATTGCGAGAGTACACACACATATACGTGATTTATTAGAGAATAAACAAGCTAAGAGATTAGCTTTATTAGTTGAATATAGAAAACAGACTATTAAAACATAGTCTGTTTTTATTGTGATTAAAGATTCGGAAGGATGGAATAACATAAACAAATAGAAAACTACAGGCAAATGAAAAAAGGAGGAAAAAATGAAATTAAAAGAAAAAAATAATAATTTAAAAGAAAATGGTATTACTTTAATAGCATTGATAGTAACTATTGTAATACTATTAATTTTAGCAGGAGTTACACTAAATGCAGTGTTTAGCGATAATGGAATAATAAAAAGAGCACGAGATGCACAAACCAAAACAGACCAAGGGGTACAAAAAGATTTGGAGCCAATGGGTGAACTAGAAGATTTAATAAATAAAAATTCAGGGGAAAATAAAGAAGAAAATGCAGTAAAAATTTCAACATTAGTAGGAACAGTAGTAGACAAAAACACAAAAGCAGTAGATGCATATGGAAACAAAATAACAATACCAAAAGGATTTAAAGTATTACCACACGGAACAGAAGCAGGTTCAGCAACTTATACTTATAGTGGAGATAATATTCCAGCAGTACAAGATGGAATAGTAATAGAAAATGAAACAGATGGCAACCAATTTGTATGGGTACCAGTAGGAACAATAAAAAATAAAGACAATACAACAAATACAATAACACTTGGAAGATATAGTGATTTTACGGCCAAAGATGGGATATATATACCCGCACAAAGTGCAGAAGATTATACACAAGAGGTTTTAATAGATACAACATGTAAAGAATTATGTACATTTAGAGAAGGTGGAGACAAAACAGAAGGCACTTTAACTGTAAAAAATGCAACAGCAAGAGACTTAGAAGCGTTTGTAAAAACAAGTTTAGCAAATGGTGGGTATTATATAGCAAGATTTGAAGCAAGTGGAACAAGTACAAGGATAGGTTCAAAATATAATCAAACAGTATTAACTTATATAGAACAGACAAATGCAGCAAAAGCAGCAAGAGAAATGTATGGAGAAGTAAAAGAAAATAATAAATTGATATATGCATCTGATTTAGTAAATAGCTATGCATGGGATACAGCAATAATATTTATACAAACATATTCAACAAATGTAAGCGCCAATAATTATGCAAATCAAAATAAAGGTGGGGATGGAGTCGAACAGAAAACTGGATTAACGAATGATAAGTATTGTAATATATGGGATATGTCAGGAAATATTCATGAATGGACTACAGAAACTACAAATAGAGTATCAAATGGGCATTTTGGTATAGCAAGAGGTGGAGACTATGGATTTTATGATAATGAAATTTTTGGTACAACTAAAGACCGTAGAAACCATAATTTTGTTGATATTGGAAGTAGTAAATATACAGGATTACGTTCGATTTTATATGTAAATTAATAGAAATAAAATATTTATAAAAAAATACCTCCAGTATAATAAAAACATATTGGAAGTATTTTTCATTCTTGCACAAGAAATATATATTATGATATAATTGCCGAAGAAAGAGGTGGAAGAATGGATAAAATTTTAATTAAAAATGGAAAAGTGTTACTTTTTAGAAATAATGATGTAATAATTGAAGAAAAAGACGTTTTAATAGAAAATGGAAAAATAATAAAAATTGAAAAAAGCATACAAGATAAGGTTGATAAAGTAATAGATGCAAAAAATCATATAGTTATGCCAGGTTTAATAAACACACATGCTCATATACCAATGAGCATATTTAGAGAGACCACAGAAGGATGTAAGCTATATGAATGGCTAAATGATAAAATTTGGCCAATAGAAGATAAACTAACAAGAGATGATATATATTGGGCTAGTATGTTATCATATATTGAAATGATAAGCACAGGAACAACTTGCGTAAATGACCAATATTTTATGCCAGAGCAAATTAGAGACGCTGCTGTTAATTCAGGAGTAAGAGCAGTTATTACAAGACCAATTGTTGACATGGGAGGAGATTTACAAACTAGAATAGATGAATTTAGAGCATTTTATGAGTTAAGAGATGAAAACAATGACTTAATTACATATTCTGTTGCTCCACATGCCTTATATACATGCTCAGATAAAGCTTTAAAGGCTTGTGCAGACTTAGCAAAAGAATATAACTTACCAATACATGTACACTTTTTAGAAAGTATTGATGAAATAGAGGACATAAAAAATAAACATGGTAGATCAGCAATCCAAGTATTAATGGATTATTTTAAAGATGTACACACAATATTAGCACATTGTGTAAAACTAACAGATGAAGACATAGAAATTTTAAAAACAATGGATTGTGGAATTGCACATAATCCTGTATCAAATTTAAGATTAGGATGTAAAATAGCTGACACAACTAAATATTTAAAGCAAGGTTTAAACGTTGCACTTGGCACAGATGGCCAAGGTTCAGGAAGTAATATGGATATGTTTGAGACTATGAGAGTAGCTTGTTTAGCTCAAGGTGGAATACATGAAAATGAAGAAAGAATTACAGCGAAAGATGCAGTTAAAATGGCAACAATAAATGGAGCTAAATTATTACAATTAGATAACAAAATAGGTAGTATTGAAGTTGGAAAAGATGCAGATATAATATTAGTAAATATAGAAGAAAAATTGGATAATATTACAATGCTTCCAAATTTAAATGAAATTGCTAATTTGGTGTATAATACATCTGGAAGATGTGTTGATACTACAATTGTAAAAGGCAATATATTAATGGAAAATAGAGTTATAAAACATATAGATGTTAATGAAGTTATAAATAAATGTAATGCAATATTGAAGAGACTAAGTAAATAATACAAAATACCTGTCAATACCTGGCAGGTATTTTACTTGTAAATTATGTAAAGTTGTGCTATAATAATAACATGCTGGAAAAACCAGTTTCATATATGTTTAGCAGTGCTAGACGTAAATAGTAAAACAAATTGGAGGAAAAAACATGAAATTATTTGCAACAGTTCGGATTGATGAAGAAAAAAATGCAGGTTATCTTGTAAGAGCTTTTTTTAAAGCTTACAAAGCAGAAAACATTCTTTGCTTGAGCGGAGATGAAGCATTCATTCGGATTGATCTTGAAAACACAGAGCAAGAAAAAATTGACTTCCTCGCTGAGGCAATCGCACATTGCAAAATTATTAATCTTCGTCATGGAGAAGTTCCAGCTGACATGCAGAACGAATCTGATGAAGAAGAAAACGTAATTGAGGAAAGCAAAGAAGTGACAGAGGCCACAGAGAAAACACCAGAACAGAAAGAATTTGAAGAGAAGCTAGTACAAATAGCTACATATAGTTCCTCATACGAGGAATTTAAGGAAAGGCTTTTAGCAGGAATGCAAATGAGCGCTAACCTTAAACGGATTTTTTCTCATTTAGTTGAGGCTGCAGAAGAGACAAAAGTTATCAGCTGGAAAAATGTGATGAAAAACTATGAAAGAAACTATAGCGAACCAATTAGCTCTCAAAGGTGTAATCTACAGGCAAAAGTAAAGTCAATTACTGGATTAAATGTGTTAGAGTGCATTTCGGCGGTAGCTAATCATAAAAATGATTGCTATACAGCAGAAAAAAATGTGGATGATGGAAAATCTTCAACTGAGCAAATTAGTAATGAAGATGATAGCCAAGTTGTAAATGGACAAACTAAAAATGAAGAATGTTCAGAGGCAAGTCCACAGGACAAAAAAGAAATGACACAACAGGGAATTGTTAATGAAAAAAGAGAAAATGGAATAGAATCACTTTTAAGTATCATTGACAAAACACAAAGTCTTTCGGAAAGAGTGGAAGCGGTAATGTCTGAAATGGAGCTTCCAGAGAATCAACCTCAAAAGGTTGAAATTCAAAAAATGGTTGAAAGATTAATTACACAACCTGTAATTGATTTCTCACAGGAAAATGTGGAAACAAGAATGATTTTTGCTAATATGGTAAATGTTTTTATGAAAAAACATGGAAGAAAAGCATATATCAAAGCAAAAGAATTTTTGCAAGAACTACAAGCAATAATTTTGACTGATGAAGAATTGGAGCAGTTCAAAATCGAAATCTAATTTGAGGTACTAGCCCCACTAGAATTTCTAGTGGGGCTTATTTTTTTTCATTAAGAAAAAAACTTAAAACTATTGGAAAATCAATAAATATATGATATAATTACAACGTAAATTTTAACAAAAGATATTAGCTAAAATTATAGTATAAAGAAAAAGGATTGAATTTTTATGAGTAGTAATTATGAAGAAGAAATTAAAAAGCTAATAAAAAAAGGTTATAGTTTAGAGTTAATATCTGAGGAATTTGACATACCAAGAGAACGATTAGTGAGATACAAGAATCAGATTAGTCAAAAGGATAAAAAGCCAAAGGTAGATTCGACACGTAAAAAAATAGAAGACATGATTTCAAAATATAATATGCTTTTTAAACCAGAAGATAATAAAACGGAGCAAACAAGTAAACAAGATGAATTAAATGAAGAAGAAATAGATCAGCTCGTACAAAAAATAGAAGGCTTAATAGATAAATTAAATAAAAAAGATAGTAATCAGTTAAAAATTGCAATTAGAACATATATAAGGCGATTGGAAGAAGCAATTGGGCAAAAAGCTGAAAGGACAAATGATATAGAAGAACTTGAGAAACTTTCTAGAAAAATTACACCTAAAATATGCAAGGAAAGTTTAATGGGTTCAAGTGGTACAAAAACATTAATTCAAACAAAAATATCAAAAATAAAACAAGAGATATTTATTAGGCAATTAAAAGAAAATGTTCCAAAAGAAATAAAACAGGTTGTTAAAGGACTAGCTGATGGGACACTTGACATTGATACGGCAAATGAAGCAATTAACAATGAGGCAAAAAGAAGAGTTAAAAAATCTCCAAAAGGTAGTTTTGCATTAACAGAAGAGAGACACAGGAATCAAATTTTAATGCAGATAAATACTGCATTAAAAGAAAAAGGGGAAAAATACCCTATAAAAGACTTAAAAGCAACAACAGAAAAATTAGTACAATTCGAAAATCTTGACCAATTACAAGTTGCAGAAATAACAGCAAAAAATGCAATTTCTAGAAAAGAATTTGCTACAGCAAAAGCGATTTGCAGTATTTTCGCTTCGAGAGTAAGAGCAGATGAGTCAAAACATATAGCTTCATTAAGAAAACAAGTAAAATTAGCAGAACTTGGAGAAATGGCTAAAAGTATGTTAACAAATTGTAAAACATACAAACAACAAGAAGAATATTATAACTTGTTAGAAGCTACAATGAAAGCAGAAGGTATAAGTCCAAATCAAATACCAATAGGAAAGAATGATAGCGGAAATACAATATATTTAGGTAAGATTTGGAATGATGAAAAACAACGATAAATTAAACTTAAGAAAAGGTGAAATAACAAATGTATTTAAAAAGAATAGAAATGCAAGGATTTAAGTCTTTTGCAGATAAAACAGTATTAGAATTTAAACCAGGAATTACAACAGTAATTGGACCAAATGGTTCTGGAAAAAGTAATATATCAGATGCAATCCGTTGGGTATTAGGAGAGCAAAGCATGAAGTCTTTAAGAGGTGCAAAATCTGAGGACATCATTTTTGCAGGAACACAAGCAAGAAAATCATTAGGTTTTGCAGAAGTATCAATTGTAATTGATAACAATGATAACAAACTTCCTATTGAATACTCAGAGGTAACAGTTACAAGAAAAATATATCGTAGTGGTGAAACAGGTTACTTTATAAATAAAGTACCTTGTCGTTTAAAAGATATTTTAGAACTATTTATGGACACAGGTATTGGTAAAGACGGGTATAGTATAATAGGGCAAGGTAAAATTGACGAAATTTTAAGTAATAAATCAGAAGATAGAAGACACATTTTTGAAGAGGCAGCTGGAATAGTTAAATATAGAACTAGAAAGCAAGAATCAGAGAAAAAGTTAGAGCAAACAAAATTAAATTTACTTCGTATAAATGATATATTAGCAGAAATTGAGGCAAATATTGAGCCTTTGAAATTGCAATCAGATAAAGCAAAACAATTTTTGGATTTAAGAGAAGAACTTAAATCTATTGAGGTGGGGCTATTTATATATAACATCAATACATATAAAGAAAAGCTAGAACAACTTGTAAAAGATGAAGATATTATTACTTCTCAAAAAGAAGCGGAAGATAGCAAAATGGAAGCACTACAAGCTTCTAAAGAAGAATTAAGACAAGTTGTAGATGATATTACAGCTCAAATTGAAAATATGCAAAATATAGGGTTTGAAAGTTCAAATAAAATAGAAAAAATAAACTCTGAAATAGGAATATCAAATGAAAGAATACAAAATAATAGCGCAAATAAGCAAAGACTTGAAACTGAAATATTAGAAGTAAAAAGCAGAATAGAGGAACTAAAAGAGGAACAAAAACAAAAATTAGAAAAGAAAACAAATTTAACATCAAATAAAGAAAAATTTGAGAAAGAGTTAGCAGAAAAAGAGGCAGAACTTGCAGAATTATCAAAAAAATTATCTGATAAAGAGCTAGAAATAGAAGGTAAAAAGCAAATTGTTCAAGATAATATAGATAAGAAATATGAATTGGCAGCAGAAATAAATACACAAGATGTTAATTATGATAACTTAGAAAAACGTAAAAAGCAATTAAAAAATGAAATTGACTCAGTTATATCTGAATTAGATTCTACAAGATATGGTAAAAATGAAATTTCAAAAGGGTTTTATGATATAGAATCAAAAAGAAATACTGCAGTAGAAAAGCTAGAAAAAAGTGTTAAAACAAAAGATGAAAATATGCAAAAACTAAAGCAATATGAAGAAGAAATTTCAAAACTTGTATATACACAAAGAATGAAACAAGCAAGACATCAATTCTTAATTGAAACTGAAAAAGAAAAAGAAGGATATAATAAAACAGTTAAATCTTTATTAGTAGCATGTGATAAAGACTCAAATTTAAATAAAGGAATTCATGGTGTTTTAGCAAACTTAATTTCAGTTGAAAAAGAATATGAAACAGCAATTGAAATGTGTTTAGGGCAAGCATTGCAAAATGTTGTAACATCAACAGAACAAGATGCGAAAAAAATGATTGAATATTTAAGAACAAACAGCTTAGGAAGAGCATCATTTTTACCAATAGCTTCTGTTCAAGGCAAAAAACTAGACAAACTAACAAGAATGGATGGAGTAATTGGAATTGCATCAGACTTAGTAAAATGCAAAAAAGAATATGAGCAAATAATTTTAAGCTTATTAGGAAGAACAGTAGTTGTTGAAGATATGGATACAGCTATTGCACTTGCTAAAAAAGATAAATATTCATTTAGAATAGTAACTTTAAAAGGCGACATTATAAGTTCTAGTGGTTCTATTTCAGGAGGAAGTGTACAAACTAAAACAGTAAATATTTTAGGAAGAAGTAGAGAAATTGAAGACCTAGAAAAAGAACTTGAAAAATTAGAAAAACAAATTGCTGACAAAACAGCAGAAAAAGAAGAGTATGCATCATCTATTGGGGATAGTATTGAAGAGACTGCCAAACTTGAAAAAGAATTACAAGAAATTGAAATAGTATATGCAACAGAAAAACAAAAAATGGTTGCAGTTGAGGAAAATATTACTCGTTTGGAAAATAGGCTGGCCAAATTAAAAGAAGAAGTTACACAAACAGAAAAACAAAAAGAAGAAAATAGACTTTTAAAAGAGCAAAAAGAATCGGAAATACAAACCTTAACACAACAAATAGAAGAGTTAAACAAAGTAATAGAGGAATTTGCAGTAAACAACAAAGATAATCAAAAATATATTGATGATTTGAATTTTGATATTACTAATTTAAAAATATCTGTTACATCTTTTGACGAAAGTGAAAGCTCAATTGAAGAAATGGTAGAAAGAATTTCACAAGATATTAAGAATAATGAGCAAAGTATTGAAAACAAAAATCAAAATATATTAGCAATAAATGAAGAAAACATTAAATTAGAACAAACTATTACAGAATATAATGCTCAAATAGAACAAATTAAACAAGAAGTAACAAATAGTGGAACTAAAGTTGAAGAACTAAAACAAGAAAGAATTGCTAAAAATGAAAAGCTAGTAAATACAGAAAATGAAATTCAAAGTCAATTTTCTACATTAGAAAGTTTGAAAGAGCAAATTATAAAACTTGATGTTAAGAAAACAAAATTAGAGCAAGATTTACAACAAGTGGTTGATAGTTTATGGAATGAATATGAACTAACACCAAATAGTACAGAAGAATATCAAAAGCCTAATAATGTAGCAACAGCACAAAAACAAGTAAATAGTTTGCGTAATAAAATAAAAGACTTAGGAAGCATAAATATTGATTCTATTGAAGAATATAAAAAGACTAAGGAAAGATATGACTTCATGTCTGAACAACGTTTAGATTTGGAAAATACAGCATCTAAACTAAGAAAAATTATAGGCGATATGACAACAACAATGCAAAATCAATTTAAAGAAAAATTTGAGCTTATAAATAAAAACTTTAATGAAGTATTTACAGAATTGTTTAATGGTGGAAAAGCAGAGCTAATATTAGAAAATGAAGAGAATATCTTAGAATGTGGAATTGATATTAGAGTTCAACCACCAGGCAAAAAACTTCAAAACATGATGTTATTATCAGGTGGGGAAAAGGCATTTACAGCCATAGCACTATTATTTGCAATATTAAAAATAAATCCAGCACCATTCTGTATACTAGACGAAATTGAAGCTGCATTAGATGATGTTAATGTTTACAGATTTGCAGAATATTTAAAGAAATTCTGCAAACAAACACAATTCTTAGTAATAACACATAGAAAAGGAACAATGGAAGCAGGAGACTCAGTATATGGTGTAACTATGGAAGAAAACGGAATAAGTAAGCTATTATCAATTAAATTAAAATAAGAAAAAGAATGTCATTTAAATTTAAATGGCATTCTTTTTAATTTATTTTATTTCAGTTCCGCCCCATTCTACAACAGTGTAACCATTACGTGTAACAGGAGTAAGAACCTGTTCTCTTACATCTATTGAGTTATCAAGACTTTTCCATTCCATCATTATTCTAATCAATGTGTCTGGAGAAGGAGTAACCAATAATGGCATGTTTTCCTCAATTTCATTCATAGTTTGAAATCTAATATATACATAATCTTTTTGTTCTAATTTTGGTAACCAGTAAATAATAAATTCTTCAGATTCTTTATAATTTAAACCAAGAATAGCTAGTTTTTCTTCTAAAAAGTTAGCAACATTTTCTCTACTTACAACAAAACCTTCTGTTAAATTACCATCATATTTTTTTGTGTTATCAGATTCATAGTATAAAGAATAATACTTTTTATTTGTTTTAGCATCAATCAATGTTCCATCAGGTTGAGCAGTGACATTCCAGCCATTATTATAACTTGGGTATATACAAGTTATTTTATCTTCATAACCTAATTTTACAGAAACCTCAGTTTCTTGTTCAGGATAAATGTATATTATTGGTTTATCAACAGTAGGTGGATAGTTAAGATATGTAAAATTATTATTATGTGTATTTTCAGTACATTTATCATCAGCACTATATGCATATACTATTATTCCTGCTACAATTGCCAAAATAACGATAATTATAACAATAGTTGAAAGCTTGATTTTTTTGTTTTTTTCACTTTCTATATGTGTATCTTGTGAATTATTAACATCTTTTTCTGTGGTATTTTCTTTATTTTCATTCATAGTATATCTCTCCTTATCCAATTTTTTTATCATATTCTTCTAATGCTTCTAAAGCATATTGGGTATCTGTCAAACAAGGTAAATATTTTTTTCCATACTTTTGTCTTGTTTCATTACCTTTTCCAGTAATTAAAACAACACTATTAGGATTATCTAAAATAGCTTCTTTTATAGCTTCTCCACGGTCTTCAATAATTTTGTAATTTCCATGTTCTTTAGCAACATATTCAGCAATTTCTTTACAAATATCCACAGTTTCCTCTGGACCAGGATCTTCAGCAGTTAAATAACTAATCTTTGAATGAATACCAGAAAGTGTACCTAAATCTCTTCTACGAAGCTGAGCTTTTCCACCAGGGCAACCAAATACTGTAATTATATTTTTATCAGGATATTCTTGCTTAGTAGACTCATATAATTTTTGAAAACTTAATTTATTATGAGCATAGTCAACAATAACAATAATATTTCCATCTTTGCTAACATGTGCTTCCATTCTACCACTAGCTCTAGCAACTTTTAGTCCATCGTAAATGTTCTTAAATGGAATGTCCAAAACCATTGCAGTAGCAATTGCAGCTAAAGCATTTTCTACATTAAATAATCCTGGCATCGTTAGTAATATTTCTTCATCAAATTTAGATGTTTTAACTCTAAAAGAAATTGATGTGTGAGTTAATTTTTTAATATCATAAGCAAATACATCAGCTTTTTCGTTTTTGGTGCTAAATGTAATAATCTTTTTAGATTTTTGGGCATTTTCTAAAATACGGTCAATATAGTCTGAATCTAAATTTACACAAGCATTTTCAACTTGATCAAAAAACTTTAACTTAGAAGCAAAATAGTCTTCAAAATTAGGGTGCTCAATTGTACTAATATGATCTTCGGAAATATTTAAAAATACACCAACTTTATATAAAACATCATGAACTCTGTCTAATTTTAAAGCTTGACTACTAACTTCCATAACTAAATTTTGCATATTGCAATCAACAGCATTTGCAATGTGTTCTTGTAAATCAATAGATTCAGGGCTGGTAATCAATGATTCTTTACATTCCTTACCATCATAAGTATCAATTGAAGAAACAATTGCAGTATCTGGCAAGTTATGTTCTTTCATATAATCATCTAAAATACTTTTTATGTAATAAGCAGTTGTTGATTTTCCTTTTGTACCAGTAAGACCAATCATATTTATTTTATTGGCTGGAAAATCATAATACATACAAGAAACAGCAGCTAAAGCCTTTCTTATATCATTTACAACAATATGTGGAAAATCTGGATCTGTTACATTTTCAGGTTCTGCAATATATGCAGTAGCACCCCTTACAATTGCTTCATTTAAATATTCAGGCTTATAATTTAAACCTTTACAAATATACAAAGTGTTATTAGCAACTTCCTTTGAATTATGTTCTAGTTTTTCAATTGAAGTGTTTAATATACTATCGCATAAACAAATATCTTCTACTAAATTTTCTTTTTTTAAAATATCAATATAATCTTTTAATAAATAACATTTCATAAGAGCTCCTAATTATATAAATTTGATAATATTTTATATCAAAATATAACAAAATGCAATATAAATATAAATACAAAAGTATAGCAAAAATTTTTGTTGAAATTTGTCTAAATACATTATATAATAATAAACGAAAATAGGGAGGAAGTTTATGTTTGGATACAGATCAGACGGAAGAAAGTTGAGGGATATTCCGCCATTTTTTAAGATTATTCCACAAGTAATGAGGACAAGGAGTGACTCACAGGTTTATTATACTTATGATATGCCTATAAAAGAAATTGACAATTACATAGATAAAAAAGCTCAAGAAAATATAAAAATTACATATATGGACATAGTATATTCAGCTTTGGTTAGACTTATGGCACAAAGACCAAGGCTTAATAGGTTTGTTATGAATGGGAGAACCTTTGCTAGAAATGAAATATTTATTTCACTAGCTATAAAAAAGAATTTGACTGATGACGGAATAGAAACTACAATAAAATTGCCTTTTAAAGGAAATGAAAACATATTTGAAATAAAAGAAAAACTGGAAAGTGTAATTAATGAAAATAAGAACATTAAGAAAAATAACGAAACAGACATACTAGCTACAACATTATCAATAATACCAAATTTTGTTTTGAAATTTGCAATAAGCACTATAATGTTTTTAGATAAACATGGAATGTTACCTAAAGCTATAATAAAAGCAAGTCCATTCCATACAAGTGCCTTTTTAACAAATGTAGCTTCACTTGGAATTGATGCAATATATCATCATTTATATGATTTTGGAACAACAGGTGTATTTTTAGCAATGGGCAAAAAGAAAAAAAGTTATATATATGATGACGACAATTTTAAAGAAGAAAAATGTATATCACTTGCATTTGTGTGTGATGAAAGAATTTGTGACGGATACTATTTTGCAAGTTCGGTAAAAATGTTCAACAGGTACTTAAAAAAACCTGAATTATTAGAAGAAAATATAGAAAAAGTAGAAGATTGCAAATAAAATGAATAAATGTAAATACGAAAAGTGTTTACATTTATTTTTTTGTAGAATTACTGGAATTTCTAATAGTTTGCACTGAATAGAAATTCTTGAAATTCATATTTTTTACATAAACCTGGTACAAGCATCATATAATTAACTAACTTAAAACAAAGGAGGATAGTTATGTGGTACACATTATCTACAAAAGAAGTAGAAAGACAAATGCAAACTAATATGGAGTTTGGATTAGATGAAAAACTGGTAGAGGACAAGCAAAAAAGGTTTGGGTTGAATAAGCTAGAAGAAAAGAAAAAAGAGAGTATAGTTATAAAATTCATAAAGCAATTTAATGATTTTATGATAATTATATTAATAATTGCCTCAATTATTTCAGCAGTAGTAGCAAAATTAGAAGGAAGCAATGATTATTTTGATTCAATTATAATAATTGCAATTGTAGTATTTAATGCTATTATGGGATTAGTGCAAGAAGCAAAGGCAGAAAAATCATTAGAAGCACTTAAAAAAATGACCGCACCAACATGTAAAGTGAAAAGAAATGGCAAAATATGCACCATAAAAAGCGAACAAGTAGTTCCAGGAGATATTGTATTATTAGAAGCGGGAAATTATGTGCCAGCAGATTGTAGATTAATTTCAAGCTCTAACTTAAAAATAGAAGAATCTAGCTTAACAGGTGAAACAGTACCAGTTTTAAAAGATGCTAATTGCATACTAAAAGAGAAGACAGCCTTAGGAGATATGGTAAATATGGCGTTTTCAACTACAATAGTAGTTAACGGTCATGGAGAAGCAATTGTAACAGATACAGGAATGAACACAAAAGTAGGTAAAATTGCAAAAATGATTATTACAAATGAAGCTCCTGAAACACCAATTCAAAAGAAATTAGGAGAAGTGGGCAAGTCTTTAGGAATAGCATGTTTAGGTATTTGTTTATTAATATTTGTAATTGGACTTTTAAAGAAAATTGAACCAATAGAAATGTTTATGACTTCAGTAGGATTAGCTGTAGCGGCAATACCAGAGGGGCTACCAGCAATAGTAACGATTATGTTATCAATTGGTGTAACAAAAATGGCAAAGAAAAACAGTATAATTAGAAAATTACCAGCAGTTGAAACCTTAGGTAGCAGTAGTGTTATATGTTCTGATAAAACAGGAACATTAACACAAAATAAAATGCAAGTTACTAAAATAGCAAATATAAATGGAGAAACTAATGATAAAGGGTACACTAAATGGTTGATGGGTATGGCTACAATGTGCACAGATGTGGAAATATCAAGAGAAAATGGAAAAATAGAACTAACAGGAGAACCAACTGAAAAGGCAATAGTTAGCAAAGCTTTAGATGAAGGACAAAACAAAAATGAATTATATAATGTAATGAAACGTGTAAAAGATATTCCATTTGATTCAAGTAGAAAAATGATGACAACAATTCACAAAATACCAAATGGATATAGAGTTATAACAAAGGGCGCACCAGATGTATTATTAAAAAGATGTAACAAAGTATATGAAAATGGAAATGTAACTGCATTAGATTATTCAAAAACTAAATTGATAGAAAATCAAAATAATAAAATGGCAGATGAAGCTTTAAGAGTATTAGCAATAGCATATTTGGATATACCAAGTTTGCCAAACAAGATAGATAGTGAGAATATAGAAAAAAATCTAATCTTTATTGGATTAATAGGAATGATAGATCCACCAAGAGAAGGTGTGAAAGAGGCTGTTGCAACTTGCAAGAAAGCAGGAATAAAAACTGTAATGATTACAGGAGATCATATAATAACAGCAAAAGCAATTGCGAAAGATTTAGGAATATTAAGAGGCAGTGATTTAGCAATTACAGGTGAAGAACTAGATAAAATACCACAAGCTGTATTACAAAGAAACATTATGAATTATTCTGTTTTTGCAAGAGTGACACCAGAACACAAAGTTAGAATAGTTAAAGCATATCAGTCAACAGGTGCAGTAGTTGCAATGACAGGAGATGGAGTAAATGACGCACCAGCATTAAAAAATGCTGATATTGGAATTGCAATGGGAAAAAATGGCACAGATGTTGCTAAAAATGCAGCAGACATGGTTTTGACAGATGATAATTTTGTTACAATTGTTGAAGCTGTTAAACAAGGAAGAAATATATTTGATAATATAAAAAAGGCAGTACATTTTTTAATTGCAACAAATATTGGGGAAATTGTAACAATATTTTTAGGATTGCTATTAGGCTTAAAATCTCCACTTTTAGCTATTCAACTATTGTGGATAAACTTAGTAACTGATTCACTTCCAGCAATTGCTTTAGGATTAGAAAAACCAGAAGCAGATATAATGAATAAAAAACCTAGAGATAACAAAAAGGGAATTTTTGCAGACGGACTATGGCAAAAAATAATTGCAGAGGGAATAATGTTAGGTGCTTTAACATTAGTGGCATTTAGCTTAGGAAATTATTTATATGGAATAGAAGTTGCAAGAACAATGGCTTTTGTAAGTTTAGGACTGCTAGAATTAATCCACAGCTTTAATATAAAAAGTGAAGAATCAATATTTAAAGTAGGGTTATTTGAAAATAAATATTTGCTAGGAGCATTTATTTTAGGAGCGATATTACAAGTGGTTGTAGTTGTAATTCCATCGGTAGCAGAAGTATTTAAACTTTTACCATTAACTAAAGTACAATGGCTATATACATTTGGAATATCAGTATTACCGCTAATAATAATTGAATTGCAAAAAATGTTTGATAAGGTGGAAACAAAATTTGAAAGAAAAGAATTCCAACATATTACGCAGAAAAAAAGGGAAGTACATAATACTTGAAAATTATGTAAATTTGGTATATAATTAATATACATCTGTTTTAGATGAAATTTATAAGGAGTGAGCATTGTGAAAAGAATTTACATTATTGGTGAGACCAAACGCGAAGAACAGCGGAAATTCTTGGAAAAGGTTTCGGAACACTTTACGAATCATGGCTTGGCAATATACATGCCTCACCAGCATGTAAAAGATGAAGCGGATGTGGATGCCAAAAAATTTTATGCAATTCATATGAGCTTTTTAAAAAGCTCGTGCATGTTGGTAGCAGATATCTCTTCACCATCTTTGAGACTTGGAATTGAGCTTGAAAAGGCTAATTCCCTCAAAATTCCTATTTGTGTTTTGCACAAAAAAGAAAGCAGAGTGGACGAACTTGTGAAGGGAATGCCAATGGTGAGAAATATTATTCAGTATTCCTCTGAAGATGTGATGCTGGAAAATTTCGAGATGTATTTTGAAACATTGGGTCTTTAAACTCCTTAAAGAGTGCCTAAAAAATTGGCACTCTTTTTTTATATTCTAAGAATTTAATCCTACTAGGAGTAAATTTTGTAGAAGATAAATATGCGAATCACTAGAATTTCTAACAGTTTGCACTGCGTAGAAATTCTTGTAATTTGTTTTTATGTTATTTTTATTGATATTTAGAAGTATATTGTATAAAATATAGATACAAAAATTTGAAAGGGGAAAATCTATAATGAAGAAAACAAAATATTTAATTAAAATTTTTGCTATGCTTATAATATTTATTGGGATTATTTTAATAAGCAATAAAGTAAAAGCAGGAAGCATTAATTTAAATAATTTGAATTTTGACATTCAACTAAATGAAGATGGCAGTATGGATGTAGTAGAAAATTGGGATGCAAGTATTTCAAATACAAACACTATGTTCAAAGATTTTGATTTAGATAGTACAAAATTTAAAAAAATAACTGATGTTGAAGTATATAGAGTTTATGGCGAAAACAATAAGAAAAAACTTACTGAAATTGATGAAGAAATGTACCATGTTACTGAAGATTGCTATTATGGTTTAAATGTCAGTGGAAACAGATTTGAAATAGCTTGGGGAGTTTCGGTAGATGGAACAGAAACAAGAAGCTATCAAGTTAAATACAAAGTAGTAGATGTAGTAAAAACTTATGCGGACTGCTCAGAAGTATATTGGAAATTAGTTGGAACAGATAATGAAGTACCTGTTACAAAGCTAACAGCAACAATAAAATTACCAAAAGAAGTATCTGATAAAAATAATGTTAGAGGCTGGGCGCATGGACCTTATAATGGCAATATATATATATATAATGACAGAGTGTATTTGGAAGTTGATTATTTAACTACATCAACGATGGTAGAAGCAAGAATAGCTATTTTGGAAAATTTATTTCCAAGTAATGAAATAGTAGATAAGTCTATGCTTTCAGAAATTTTGTCAGAAGAACAGGAATGGGCAGAAAAGGCTAATAAAGAGAGAGAAGAATATATAATGCAAATGGAAAATGAGAAACGCATTGAAAAAATAGTAGAAGTTGTATTTTGTATAATAGCTATTGCGTTAACTGTTCTTCTTACATATAACTTAATAAAAAACACAATAAAAACAAATAAAACAGTGGCAAGAAAAATGCCAGAACTCGAGTATTTTAGAGATATTCCTAATAAAGAGGCATCTGCAGGAGATGCAGCATATTTATATTACCATAGAAATGGAAGTTTTAGAAAAAATATATCGAAAATATTATCAGCAACTTTATTACAATTATCATTAAAAAAATATATAGCATTTTCAGAAGATAAAACAAAGGCAAAACCACAAGTAAGAATAAATATTTTGAATAATACAGAACAATTAGAGTCATTAACAAATGATGAAAAAACAGTATTAAGTATACTTAAAAGTGTTACAAGAGAAACAAACAAAACTGGTGAAATTGCTACTTTTACAATGAAAGAATTTGAAAAATATGCAAAGAAGAATTGTGAAACTTTTATGAGAAAAATAGATTCAATAGAATCAGAAGTAAAAACACAGCAAGTAACTTCAAAAAATTATTCGGACGAGAATGAAAAGATAGTTACTCAATATGCTACTAAAGCAATATTATATGTTACATTTGGAATAACTGGAGTAATTGTTACAATACCACTTTTTCCATGGCTAACAATACCAGCAATACTTTTAATACTTAATTCTATACCACATTTTAGTATGGCTAAAAAAGTAAATGAACTAACAGATAAAGGACTAGAAGAAAAGGCAAAATGGGTAGGTCTTAAAAAATATATGGAAGACTTTTCTTTATTAAACGAAAGAGAAGTTCCAGATTTAAAACTATGGGAAAAATACTTGGTATTTGCAACAGCCTTTGGAATTGCAGATAAAGTACTAAAACAATTAAAAATTAAATATCCAGAATTACAAAACATGGATGGATATGATTATGCATATATGCATATACTATATCATGGCTCATTAAATAATTCATTCCTAAATACACTTAATACATCAGTAAATAGAGTATATATGGGAGGAATGAGTGCAGAAGCTGCAAGAAGTGGTTATGATGGAAGTAACTTCTCATCAGGAGGAGGCTTTGGAGGAGGCTTCTCTGGAGGTGGCGGAGGCCGGAGGTGGCGGAGGCCGGAATGGGCGGAAGATAAATAATACAATAAAAAAAGTAGCCAGTTAATGGCTACTTTTTGAAAATAAAAGGGGATGTTTTACTAATCTATAGTCAATAATGGAGTAACTTATTATTGACTACATATATAATATACCAGTAGAATTTGTCCTTTGTGTGAATTCAAAGTGATTAATTTGCAAAATAGAATTGTTTTATTGGGGACGAAAAATTGATTACAAATATCATAATAGGGAGCTTTTTTAATAAGCTCCCTATTTATTTCGTGTCAAAATTCTCTGCCACTAATGGCACATTTCTATTTATAAATATAGTTTTGTGGATTTACACTAACACCATTAATTTTAATTTCAAAGTGTAAGTGGTTACCTGTTGAATTACCAGTTGAACCAACGGCAGCAATAACGTCACCAGCTTTAACTGTATCTCCAACTTTTGAATATAATTTACTACAGTGACCATAATAAATTTGTACACCATTACCACAGTCAACAATAATTAAATTACCATAACTTCCATTATCACCAGAAAATGTAACTTTACCATCACAAGCTGCTTTAATTTGTGTACCATATGGTGCAGCAATATCTAGTCCATTATGAGGGTAACTACGTATACTTTCTCTACTACCAAAACGTGAAGTAATAACACCAGAAATTGGTTTTTGAGCTAGATAAACACCATTTACAGAAGCATCATCAATTTTTTTAAGCTCTGTATTAACTTCTTTTGAAGCTACTTTAATGTCAACAGTTTCATACTCGTTTGAATCTTGTGTATATAACTCATTTATACCAATTGTAAATTTTATATCTTCATATTTTTCCTTCATATCTGCAACTAAATCTTCGGCCTCTTCTAATGAATCTACAACTGATTTTTGTTCGCCATTTAAAGTTACAGCATAATATTTATATGTTATTTTTGCATTTTCTTCAATTTTTGATAAAACACTATCATTATTTATTTCAGTACCATTATCAACAAAAACTAAACTATATTCTGGAGTTGCACAATCCACATATGCAATATTGTTAGTTCCTTCTAATGATAATATACTATTTACTTTATTTTCAATTAATTCTCTATTTTGAACATATCCAATATGTTCACCAGAAATACTTACTCTACATACAAGTTTATATTTCATAAAAATAACTGTCATGACAATAAATAAAGCAATTGCAATTAAATTAATTAGTTTAAATCCTTCTTTTGTGTAATATTTAATTTGCTTGTTTAAAATAAGATTCACACTCCTTTTTCTTTGCACGACATCTTCTATTATACAACATATTGTGTACAATTTCAAATTAGTTATACTTACAAATACCATTCCAAAACAATCTTGGCAAAAATGGCAATCCTTTAATTGCTAAAAACAACTACTTATCTCGTTATTTTGCAATATTTCTCATTATTTCTTTAATTTTCTACTATTGACAAAAATATGCAAAAATAAACAGCTATTTTATGAAAATAGCTGTTTAAAACAATATATTGCAGTTATGGTTGTTCTTGAAGAGTAACTGTTATATCTTTTTTGTTACCATTACGATAAACTTTAAGTTTAATTGTATCACCAATTTGTTTTTGACCTTTAATTTCATTTAATTCATTCATTGTTGTAATAGTTTTTCCATCAGCCTCAATAATAACGTCACCAACTTTTAAACCAGCTTTTTCTCCAGCTGAAAAATCTTCAACTGTTTTGATATATACACCAACAACCAAGTTATTAGCTTTAGCGGTTTTTTCATCTAAATCAATTCCGCCAATTCCAATATAAGGTCTTTTTACTTTACTATACTGAATAAGTTGTTCATAAATGCTCTTTGTTGAATTAATTGGAATAGCAAAACCAACACCTTCAACACCTGTACCAGAAAGCTTTAAAGTATTAACACCAATAACTTGTCCTTTACTATTTACTAAGGCACCACCACTGTTACCAGTATTTATTGCAGCATCAGTTTGAATAGTTGTATATTTATTTCCATCATCATCTGAAACTTCTCTATTAACAGCACTAACAATACCAGCTGTTACACTATTATCCAATCCTAAAGGGCTACCAATAGCCATTACAAACTCTCCAACTTGAACTGAGCTAGAATCACCAAGTTCTGCAACAGCCAAACCATCTTTATCAATTTTTATAACAGCCAAATCAGTTTGTGAATCAGTTCCAACAATAGTTCCTGTATATTCTGTATCATCATTATACAATTTTACAGTAACTTTATTAGCTTTTTCGATTTCATAAAAAGAACCAGAACTAGAGCCAGTAGAATTTACAACGTGATTGTTAGTTAAAATATAACCATCTTCACTTATAATAATTCCAGAGCCTTTAGCAGTTACAGTTCCAGTAGAACGATTAAAAATAGAATTAACCGAATATTCCACACTAATTGCAACAATAGATGGTTGTACCTTTCTAGCAACTCCAATAGCTGTATCTGAATATCCTTGAAGCGAAATAAGTTGTGTATTTACAGAAGTGGTATTTTCAGAAGATTTGTTATCATTTGTTACATTTGTAACAACTAATTTTTCTAAAAATGCCTGTTTGATACTAGGAACACTAACACATGCACCAATAGTGATGGCAGCGCCAAGTATACCACACATAAAAGGTAGAACTACCACTTTACCAAAACCAGCACCTCCTGATTTCTTTTTCTTTTCTGAATTATTAAAAGCTCTATAATTTACCTCAGTCGTAGTTGGGTTTACGCTTTTAAATTCTTGATCATTATTTTCGTCATTCATTGAAAATTACCTCCAAACTTATATGAATATATTTTATCTTAAAACATAATTATCATACAATACATTTGTGAAAAAAATGTGAAAAAATTGTATTTTTTATTTGGCAATAAGAGTTTATTTGTCAAAATACATTTGCAATTTCATTAAAATAATGTATAATAAAAAAGTAAAAAGAAAATAGTAAGATAGTGTTAAGCAGTCTATGAAAAATTGTAGCGGAGCACAATGTGCTCCATAAAAATAAAACTATCTAAATAATAAAATGAAGGGAGTGAAAAAATGGAAAGTTTAGAAAAAAGTATTGGTTATACATTTAAAAATAAGGAATTATTAAAAAAGGCTCTAACACACACATCTTATGCATATGAGCATCATGTAGAAAGCAATGAAAAGTTAGAGTTTTTAGGGGATAGTATTTTAGAGTTTTTATCAAGCAAATATATATATAATAACTATCCAAAACTAAAAGAAGGAGAAATGACTAAAGTGAGAGCCGAAGTCGTATGCGAAGACAGTTTATACTTAGTTGCACAAAGACATCATTTTAGTGATTTCTTATACTTAGGAAAAAGCGAAGCAGTAAGTCATGGAGACGCTAAACCAGCTATATTAGCTGATAGTGTTGAAGCAGTTATAGCAGCAATATATTTTGATGGAGGCCTAGAAGAAGCTGAAAAATTTATTATAACAAACTTAGCAGAGGCAGTAAAACATTCTAGTGCAAATGTAGGAATGAAAGATCATAAAACGATATTACAAGAAAAACTACAAGAAAATGGTAGTGTTCATATAAGCTATAAGGTAATAAAAACAAGTGGACCAGACCATGATAAAACATTTACAGTAGAAGTATATTGTGAAGATAAACCATTAGCTGTTGGAGAAGGAAAAACAAAAAAACAAGCGGAAATGAAAGCCGCAGAAAAAGCACTATGTCAGTTTGGGGACGTTTCTTTAACTGACAAAAGTGTCACTTCGGGGACAGATCTTTAAAGAAAAAGATGGATGTGAGGGAAGATGTGTCCCTCAACTGACAAAAATGTCAGTTAAAGAAACGTCCCCAAACTGACAAGGAGGAGAATATGAAGAAGGAGTATATTATACCAATTTTTGTTCCACATTTAGGTTGTCCTCATCAATGTACATTTTGCAATCAAAGGGAGATTAGTGGACAAACAAAACAGGTAACTGCAAAAGATGTAAAAGATACAATAGAGTTTTATTTGAAAAATTTTAAAGATGATTCTAAATATGTAGAAGTGGCTTTTTATGGTGGTAGTTTTACTGCTATTGAGGAGAATAAACAAAATGAATTATTAGAAGCTGCCAATGAATTTATAAAAGATGGCAAAGTAAAAAGTATTAGAATTTCTACAAGACCGGATTATATTGATAAATCGATTTTAAAGAGATTAAAAAAATATCATGTTCAAACAATTGAATTAGGGGTTCAATCTACTAATGATTATATTCTTGCAAAATGTCAAAGAGGTCATACTTTTGAGGATGTTAAAAAAGCTTCGAAACTTATTAGATTTCATGGCTTTACATTAGGACATCAAATGATGATTGGATTACCTGAAAGCACAAAATTAGATGAGATTAATACAGCTAAAGAATTAATAAAATTGAAACCAAAAATTGTTAGAATTTACCCTGTACTTGTAATTAAAAATACCCCATTAGCTAAAGAGTATGAAACAGGGGATTACATACCTTTAACAGTTGAGCAGGCTGTCGAGCGTTCTGAAGAAATAATGAAATTATTTAACAATGCTAAAATTGATGTTATAAGAATTGGACTTCAAAATACAGAGGAAATTACAGATCCAAAAGAAAAAAATAGTCAGGTAATTGCAGGTCCATATCATCCAGCTTTTAGACAACTTGTGGAATCTAGAATGTGGTATGATGAAATTGTACAAAAAATAAAGAAAATAAATACAAAGGTTATGCAAGTAACAATTAAAGCAAACCCGGAAAATGTGAATAATATTATAGGACATAAAAAAGAAAATATTTTAAAGTTAAAAGAATTTTATGATGTTGATGTGGTAATTGAGCCAGATGACAACATAAAAAAGGGAAAATTTGAAGTTATAATAGACAAAACCTATGAAGATATTTTAGAAGAAATTAATAATAAAAAATAAAGAATAAAATCACTTGTTAATGCTAATAATTAGTAATAACAGGTGATTTTATGAATTATAGTAAAACAAAGAAAGTTTTAAAAATTAAAGAGTTTGGTATAGAAATGATTTATTTAACTATTGGTTGTGCAATAATGGCTGTAGGAACAGCATTATTTTTACTGCCAAATCAGTTATCATCAGGTGGTTTTACTGGTATCGCCACAATATTTTATTATTTATTTCACTTTCCAGTAGGAACCGTAATTTTTGTACTAAACATTCCGTTTTTTATATGGGCTTTTTTTAAGATAGGAAAAAAGGTAATAATAAAATCAATTATAGGAACGAGTTTACTTTCTATTTTTATAGATTTATTTGAAAAGATTCCAACACTTACGGATGATAGATTTTTAGCATGTATTTATGGTGGAATTTTTATTGGGTTTGGGTTAGGATTGGTTCTAAAGGCAAATGCGTCTACGGGAGGAACCGATTTAATAACATATATAGCAAAAGCATATAAACCATATATTAGTACCAGTGGTTTAATTGTGGCAGTTGATGTAATTATAATTGGACTAAATGTAATATTTTTTAAAAAAATTGAAATAGGTTTATATTCTGCAATTAGTATTTATCTTATGGGAAAGATGATTGATATTGTATTTGAAGGTGTGAATTTTACAAAGGTTGTATATATTATTTCGCAAAAATATGATGAAATTGCACAGGAAATAGATAACCAACTAAAAAGAGGATGTACAGGTATATATGCAAAAGGAATGTACACAAATACAGAAAAAATGATGCTATTTTGCGTTGGATCAAGAAATGAAGCAGCAAGAATAAAGCAAATAGCTACAAAAATTGATCCAAAATCATTTATAGTTATAAGCAATGCTAGGGAAACATGGGGAAAAGGCTTCAAAGGAAACTAGAAGCCCTTTTTGTCGATTTATGTCATACGAAAATTCTTTACAAAATTCTACACATAATGTAAAATAAAAATATAATTTTTAAAATCATGATTTTTAAAGTTTATTCAAAAAATTTTATTCTAAAAAATTTCACAAATTTAATTTCATAGATAAAGGCAGGTGTAAAATATGTGGTTACATATACTAAAAGAGAAATAAAATTATTAGCACTATCTTTAGCTTTATTTGTACTACTAATATACAATTTGGTGGTATTTCCTTTACTTAGTATCAATAAACAAATTTATTCAGGTAAAGTTTATTCTAAAACTATTTCAATAAATCCTAATATTCCTATATATTCACAAAACGATCAAGAACAAATAAAAAGCAAATTAGTTGAGAAAACAAATGAGCAAGAAAATATAAAAACACAGAGAGCAGTTATAAATGAAAATAAAAATATTAAATGGAGAATACAAATTCCAAAAATAAATTTAGATGTACATATTATGGAAGGAACATCAGCAGATATCTTACTAAAAGCAGTTGGACATTTTGAAGAAACTAGTAAATGGCAAGGAAATGTTGGATTGGCAGGACATAATAGAGGCTATAATTGTAACTTTTTTGCAAAAATAAAAAATTTAAAGATAGGAGACGAAATAATTTATACAACGACAAATGGAAAAAAGGTTTATAAGGTACAAACTAATAAAATTATAAAAGATACTGACTGGAGTTATTTAAAAGAAACTAATGATAATAGAATTACATTAATTACATGTGAAGAAAACAGAGAAGAATATAGAAGATGTATTCAGGCTGTAGAAATAGTTAATTATAAAACATAGAAAGGAATATTAAAAATGAAAAAACATAAAATATTAAAAATGCTAATAATAGCTTTAGTATGTATAACTAACATTAGTGGAATATTCAGTAAAAATACAGTAAAAGCAGTAACAACACCAATAAAAAGTGCAGAACCATATTCAAAAGGTGAAGTGGTTTTATTTAGATATAATGGATTAGGGATTGGTGTGGAAATACAAGTATATAAAAAGAATGGCATAGAATACCCGGTATACTGTTTGGACAAAGGAAAAAGAGGAGTAGAAACCGATTTTACATACACTGTTGAAGTGAGTGAAATGTTAAGTAATCAAAAAATATGGAGAGCAATAACAAATGGATATCCATTTAAAACACCACAAGAATTAGGCTGTAATAATATGGAAGAGGCATATGCAGCAACTAAAATGGCTGTATATGATGCAATGTATAACTATGATTTAAGTAAATTTACAACTTACAGTGATTTGGATTCAAACAGAAGAACAATAAATGCAATAAAACAAATAATTACATCTGCAAGAAATTCTGAGGAAACTAAAATTACTGCAAGTTTAAATGTAAAACCAGAAGAAGATAAATGGAAAATTGACACATTAGAAGAGCAATATGTAAGTAAAATATATACTGTTAAATCACCTGTTGAAAATAAAAAATATACAATTGATTTGACAAATAATACAGATGCCAGAATTAAAGTTACTAATGTTTTGAATCAAGAAAAACAAGAATTTGAAGCGGATGAAAAGTTTAAAGTTTTAATACCAATATCAGATTTAGAAAGTGATGGAGAATTCTCAATAACAGTGAACTCAGAATTAAAAACTATGCCAATATTTTATGGTAAAAGTCCAAATAAAGAGTGGCAAAATTATGCAGTAACTGTTGGAGAATATGAACTAACAGGAACTACACTAAAGCAAAGCTATCAAGAAAACAAAACTCAAATTGAAGTTCAAAAACAAGATGGAAATACTAAGCTACCATTAAAAAATGCTAAATTTAATTTATTAGACGAGAATAAACAGATATTATATTCTGAATTAACTACAAATGAACAGGGAATAATTGAATTGCAACATTTATTACCAGGCAACTATTACCTAGAAGAAACTGAGGCACCAGTAGGTTATTATGGATATGAGGGTTTGATAAAAGTAGAGGTAAAGCTAAATGAAAAGACAATAGTTAAAGTAGATAACTATGAAGAGCAAGAAGAAAAACCAAGTGAAGATCCACAAGAAGAAAAAGAAATATCTGTTGGAGAAAAGAAACTTCCTAAAACTGGTTTTTAAAACTAACCGTTAAATCAATTGGAAATTATAACCTATTTTATTGACAGAAGTACATATAGAATATATAATTATTTAGGAAAACTACACATTAATTTGGAAGGAATATTTTATGATTTCACAATTGATTTTTTTATTTATTTTAATTCTACTGAACGCATATTTTGCAGCTACTGAAATTGCTTTTATTTCATTAAATGATGCTAAGGTTGAAAAACAGGCTAAAGATGGAAATAAAAAAGCAAAACAAATTCAAAAAATGCTTAAAAATCCAAGTAAATTTTTAGCAACAATACAAATTGGAATTACTTTAGCAGGTTTTTTATCAAGTGCTTTTGCATCTGATGCATTTGCTGGTATGTTAGCACCAAAGTTAAATGAATGGATGCCATTTATTAGCATAGCAGTATGGCAAAATATATCTATTGTTATAATAACAATAATTTTATCATTCTTTACTCTAGTATTTGGAGAACTTGTCCCAAAAAGATTAGCAATGAAATATTATGAAAAAATATCTTTTGCGACTATATGTGTAATAAAGGCCATATCAGTTATAACAGCTCCATTTGTTAAATTATTAACATGGTCAACCAATATAGTATCTAAAATTTTTGGAGTTAGTGAACAAGAAGAAGAAATAGTTACAGAAGAAGAAATAAAGATGATGGTAGATCAAGGTGAAGAAAAAGGTTCAATTGAAGAAAATGAAAAAGAGTTAATAAATAATGTATTTGAATTTAATGATATTGTGGCGTCTGAAATAATGACACACAGAACAGATATGTATGCAATTGAAATAAATCAAGATTTATATGAGCTTTTAGATGAAATTGATGAATATAAATATAGCAGAATACCAGTATATAGTGAAAGTATTGATAATATAGAAGGCATTTTATTTTTAAAAGACATATTAAAATTAGTTAGTACAAGAAAAGAAATAAAAATAGCAGACATAATGAGAGAAGCATACTTTGTTCCTGAAACAAAGCCAATAGATGAAATATTTGAAGAACTACAAGCAAACAAAATGCAAATGGCTATTGTAGTTGACGAATATGGAGGTACAGCTGGGGTATTAACAATGGAAGATATTTTAGAAGAACTAGTTGGAAACATATTTGATGAATATGATGACATTGAATTTGAATATAAAAAATTAGATGATAATACTTACTTAATTGATGGAAGTGTAAGTTTATATGAACTAAAAAAGATTTTGGATGTAGAAATTCCAGAAGGAGATTATGAAACACTGTCTGGATATTTAATAGAAAAATTAGGAAGACTTCCAGAAGAAGGAGAATATCCTATTATTGAAGATGATAAATTAACCTATAAGATTCAAGAGTTTGAGGACAAAAGAATTAGATGGGTAAAAGTATGTAAAAATAAACAAGAAATAAATGAAAATAATGAAAATTAAGAGGTGCAAAATATGAACAAAAGAGTTAAATGGATCATAATAGCAATATTAGCAATAGTAATAGTTACAATAGCTATAATATCAATAAGAAACGAAATTTTATTACACTATAAAATTGAAGAAATAAGTGAATATAATTACTTTGTATTAGAGCAAAATAAAAAATATGGAGTAATTGACAAAAAAGGTAATGTAGTAATTGAAGCAAATTATGAAACAGTTCAAATTCCAAATCCATCAAAACCAGTATTTGTTTGTATTAAAGAATATGATCAAGATAAAAAAGAATATACTACTGTAGTATATAATGAAAAAAAAGAAGAACTATTTTCAAACTATAACAATGTACAAGCAATAGCAATTTTTACAAATATTAATTCTACACCATATGAAAAAAATGTATTAGCATACAAAGAAAATGAAAAATATGGCTTAATTGACTTAAATGGAAAAGTAATAACAAAACCAATTTATGACGAAATTTCTAGTGTGAATTATAAAGAAGGAACATTTGTGGTAAAACAAAATGGACTAGAAGGAGTAATAAATTTAAAAGGCAAAGTAATTATAAAATGCGAATATGAAAGTGTAACATCTGATAATTATTATAGTGAAAAAAATAACAATGAAAAAGCGGGATTTATAGTAAGTAAAAAAACAGAAGATGGTTATAGATATGGCTATATAAACTATAGAGGCACAAAAATCTTAAATGAAGAATTTACTCAATTAGAAAGAGTAACAGAAATAAATGACGACAACAATATGTATTTTGTTGCTTTTAAAGATGGACAAGCAGGCCTACTAAAAAACAACAAAACAGTGTTGAATTATGAATATCAAGATGTTCAATATGATGTATTAGGTGATTTCTTTGTTATACAAAGAAATGGAAAATTTGGTGCAGTAACAAGAACAGGTGAGTCAATTTTATATCCAGAATATACTACAATATATACTGCGGGAATGTACTTAAATGCATTAGAAGGCAAAAAAATAAAAGTATTTGATTTTAAAGGAAATGAAATAGATACAGACATAAGGAGTAAAATAAAAACAGATAACCCTAACTATTGTATAATTGTTGATAAAAAAGGAATTTATAAAGTAGTAAATGAAAAAGAATATGTTATAATTGACAGTAATTACAATTATGCTGAATACCTACCGGGAGATAAATTTATTGTATCAAAAGATTCTAAAAGTGGAGTTGTTAATATAGAAGGAAGATCAATTTTAGAAATTAGATATGATAGCGTTTCAAGAATAAATGACACAGACATAATACAAGCAGAAATAGATGATACAATAGAATTATATGATATGAATTTAAATAAAATAGCAAGTATGGAAAAATCAACTGTAAAAGAAGTGAAAGGTGAAAAGCCATATATCTTATTATATTCTGCAACAGATTTTAAATATATTGACAAAACAGGTAAAATAGTAGAACCACAAAATATTTTTGAAGACCATACTTTATTTAGCAAAAACATAAATGGCAAATGGGGATTTGTTGATAAAAATGGTAATGTAAAAGTACAAAATGAATATGAAATGGTTACAGAATTTAACCAATATGGGTTTGCAGGAATAAAAAAAGACGGCAAGTGGGGAGTAATAGATCAAGAAGGAAATGTAGTACAAGAACCAATTTATGAATTAAGCTTAATTATGCCAGATTTTATAGGAAAATATTATAAAACTAATGAATCATATGGAGACGCTAGATATAGTGACACAATACAAGGAGAAAAATAATGTATAAACAATTTGGAATAAGTGATGAACTATTAGAATTATCAAAAAAAACAGAGTTAGAAGTGCAAGAACAATTTAAAAAAATAGATGAAGTATGTGAATATAATAGCCTAAAGGTGTTATCAGCATTTCAAAAATATAATGTATCAGAAATGCACTTTAATAGCACAACAGGTTATGGATATTCAGATGTGGGAAGAGATACAATTGAAAAAATATTTGCTGAAATTTTACACACTGAAGATAGCTTAGTAAGAGGACAGTTTATATCTGGAACACATGCTTTAACAGTAGCACTATTTGCTTTTTTAAGACCAAATGACATATTTTTAAGTATAAGTGGAAAACCATATGATACTTTAGACGAAGTAATAGGAATAGTAGATAATAAAAGTTCATTAAAATCATATGGTGTAAAATATGAGCAAATTGATATGATTGAAAATGATTTTGATTATGAGCAAATAAAAAATAGAGTATTAAAAAATGATATAAAATTAATTGAAATACAGCGATCTAGAGGGTATAGCTTACGTGATAGTATTACATTAGATAAAATTCAAAAAGTTATAAAAACAATACGTGAAGTAAATAATAAAGTTATAATAATGGTAGACAATTGCTATGGTGAATTGGTAGAAAAAATAGAACCAACAGATTTAGGTGCTGATGTTATAGTAGGTTCACTAATAAAGAACTTAGGAGGCGGAATAGCACCAAATGGAGCATATATAGCAGGTAAAAAAGAATTAGTAGAATTAGCTGCTGAAAGATTAACCTCACCAGGATTAGGTAAAGAAGTTGGACCATCTTTAGGAATGAATAAACAAATATTACAAGGGCTTTATTTTGCACCACATGTTGTGGCAAGTAGTTTAAAAACAGCAGTATTTGCAAGTAAATTATTAGAAAATTTAGGTTATATAGCAAATCCAAAATTTGATCAAAAAAGAACTGATATAGTGCAAACAATTACATTTGGCGACAAGAAAAAATTAATAAAATTTTGTCAAGGCATACAAATGGGTTCACCAGTAGATAGTAATTCTATACCAGAGCCATGGGACATGCCTGGCTATACTGATCAGGTAATTATGGCTGCTGGAGCATTTACACAAGGTTCATCAATTGAATTATCATGTGATGCACCAATTAGAGAGCCATATATGGCATTTATGCAAGGTGGTCTTACATACGAATATGGTAAACTTGGTGTACTTAAAGCAGTAGCTTATATGTTGAGAGACTGTTAATTAGTCTACGAAAAATTGTAGTGGAGCACAGTGTGCTCTATGTTGAAAGAGGAATAAAAATGAAAACAGTTGTAATAGGTGGCGGACCAGCTGGAATGATGTCAGCCATTAAGGCAAGCAATATGCGGAAATGATGTTATACTGTTAGAAAAAATGGAATCTTTAGGGAAAAAGCTTTTAATAACAGGAAAAGGCAGATGCAATATTACAAGCTCACTTCCAATTGAAGAGTTTATACAAAACGTACCAGGAAATGGTATGTTTTTGTATAGTAGCTTTAATAACTTTACTAACCAAGATATAATTAATTTATTAAAAAAAGAAGGATTATGTGTAAAAGAAGAAAGAGGACACAGAGTATTTCCTTCAACAGATAGTGCAAAAGATGTGCTAAATGCTCTTTTAAAAATATTAAAAAAACAAAATGTGCAAATAAAAACAAATGCAAAAGTTGAAAAAATATTAGTAAAAGATGAAAAAGTTATAGGTGTACAAGCAATTATAAATGGTACAAAACAAACTATAAATGCAAATAAAGTTATTTTAGCAACAGGAGGAAAAAGCTATCCAGTAACAGGTTCAACAGGGGATGGATACGAACTTGCTAAAGAATTAGGGCATACTATAACAAAAATAAAACCATCTTTAATACCATTAACAGCTAAAAAAGAAGATTTAGAATTATGTAAGGAATTACAAGGACTAAGTTTAATAAATGTATCTATAAAATTAATAGACACACAAAAAAATAAAACAATATATGAAGATTTTGGAGAAATGTTATTCACACATTGGGGAGTTTCCGGTCCAATAATTTTAAGCGGTTCTGCACATTTATTAAGATATAAAAATGTAGAAGATTTGCTAAATAAAGGGCAAATAGAATTAAGCATAAATTTAAAACCTGCTCTTACAGCTGAGAAATTAGAAAATCGTATAATGCGAGATTTTAATGAACAAAAAAATAAAGAATTTAAAAATAGTTTAAATGATTTACTACCAAAAAAATTAATAGAACCTGTAATTAGATTATCTGGAATAGATAAAAACAAACAAGTAAACTCAATAACTAAACAAGAAAGAAAAAATTTAGTAAATTTACTACAAAATTTTAAAATTAAAATAAGTGGTTTTAGACCAATAGAAGAGGCAATTGTAACATCTGGTGGAATATGTATAAAAGAAATAAACCCAAAAACAATGGAATCAAAAATAGTACAAGGACTATATTTTGCAGGAGAAGTAATAGATGTTGATGCATATACAGGTGGATTTAATTTGCAAATTGCATGGTCTACAGGCTATACGGCAGGAATAGCAGAAAGGAACGAAAGTAATAATGAAAACTATTACGAGTAATACAGAAGCTGAGATAGTTGAAAAACGATCAAAATTTATAGGTAATTTGTATTATGTTGAAACAATAGAACAAGCTGAAAATAAACTAAAAGAAATAAAAAAGAAATATAATGATGCTAGACATAATTGTTTTGCATATAGAGTTTATGATAAAAATACAGTTATAGAAAGAGCAAGTGATGATGGAGAACCGAGTGGTACAGCAGGTGCACCAATGTTAAACTTGCTTTCAAAATCAGATCTTGTAAATTGCATTATTATTGTGACAAGATACTTTGGCGGAATTTTACTAGGAACAGGTGGACTAGTAAGAGCATATACAGAATCAGCTAAACAAACATTAAACAGAGCGCAAATAATTGAAATTGAGCCAGGCAAAGAAGTACAAGTACAACTACCATATGATAAATTATGCGAATTTCAGCATTATTGTCAAAAAAATAATATATCAATACAAAATGTTGAATATAATCAAAATATAGTTTGTAAAATACATATAAACAACGAAAATATAGAAAAAGCATTAAATGACACAATAAAAAGACAATATAATTTGCAAAACGTAAAAATTTTGAATGATATTTATTTGAAAACAAAAAATATGTAATTTATTCTAGTGCAAACTTAATATATGTGTAAAAAAGAATAACAAAATACATACTTTTACAAAAAAATGGAAGATTTTTCCAAAAACCTATTGCAAATTTTTTATATTAATAATATAATTATGACTGTAAAAAATTTACAAATATAAAAATAGGGGGAAAAAATTGTGAGTGAGAAAATAACAGTGCTTGTAGCAGATGACAACAAAGATTTTACTATGACATTATCAAGTTATTTAGAAAAAGAGGAGCAAATAGAAATTGTTGGGATTGCTAAAGACGGAAATGAAGCATATGAAATGACAGTAAAACTACAACCAGACATTTTATTATTAGACATTATTATGCCACATTTAGATGGTCTAGGAGTATTAGAAAAGTTAGGAGAAACAGAGCTAGCAAAAAGACCATTAGCAATTATTTTATCTGCTGTAGGGCAAGACAAAATAACACAAAAAGCAATATCATTAGGAGCTCAATACTATATTGTAAAGCCTTTTGACATAAATGTTTTAATAAAAAGAATGAAAGAACTAAAAAATTATCAACCTTCACAACTAAGAGGAGGAATAATTACAAGAGAAATAAAGGCTCAATATATTGATATAGCACCTGAGAAAAAGAAAGATCAGGATAGTCTTGAAGCACTTGTAACTAACCTTATTCATGAAGTTGGAGTACCAGCTCATATAAAAGGGTACCAATATTTAAGAGAAGCAATAATGATGGTAGTTAAAGATACAGATGTTATAAACCAAATAACAAAACAACTTTACCCAGAAATTGCATCTAAGTACCATACAACCCCAAGCAGAGTAGAAAGAGCAATTCGTCATGCAATAGAAGTTGCATGGGGAAGAGGAGAGCAAGGAGCTGTTGAAAACATATTTGGCTATACAATTTCTGCAGCCAAAGGAAAGCCAACAAATAGCGAATTTATAGCGATGATTAGCGACAAATTAAGGCTTGAATTAAAGTCTGCATAAAACCATGAAGTTTTTATTGGTTGATTTATAAGTGAAAATAACCAAATTACTTGAAAACAATAGAATAAATGAGTATAATAAATATAGAAATAAGGAGCCACAAAAAGTGGTTGCCGATATTTGTGTTAAAAAATGCACACTCTAATTACAAGTAGAGTGTGTATTTTTTTCTTAATATATGCAATTTTACAATATTTATGAAATATAAATATTGCCTGCCTATTAAATATTCAAAATATTAATTAAAAATATGTTTAAAATATTGAAAAAGAAATTGCAATTTGTTATACTAATTGTATATACGTAAGGAGGAAAAAATGAAAAGAAATACTATAAAGATAATTGTAGTTTTTATATTAATAGCCATAACATTATTAAGTCCGATAACTGTTGTGTATGCAGGTTTTATTGATAGTGCTAGGGGTGAATCAGGTCCTAAACCACCGCCACCTACACCACCAGATACAACACCATCAACACCATCAACACCATCAAAACCATCAGAACCATCAAAACCATCAGAACCATCAGGGCCGACAACAACATATATCACAGTTGATTGTTATGATACAATAGAAGGAAATGTATATGAAGACTTGGGTCAAGTAGCTCCGCCAACAGGTGGAAGCGATAGTAATAGAAGTGGTCTTAATCTTGCTGGAATAACTGTAAATGCATATGGTAATGGAGGGAGTGCTTCAGCAATAACTGATGAAAATGGGCATTATGAAATTAAACTATCACAAAGTGGTACATATACAACAGAATTTGTATTTGGAAAATTAAATGATAGTAGTTTAAACAATAGTGATACCGTGAAAAATATCTTAAGATATAATGGACAAGATTATTATGCTGAAAAAGTAAATGTTCAAGGACGTGAAGGTAGTACACCAGATATTCCATCTAAAGATTCAAAAGATCCAGTTAAAACACCTGAGAAAGTAGCAATAGAAGAATCTGGAAAAGGATGTGCACAAGTATTTATAGCTCTTGACTGTTCACATAGTATGAGATCCGAAAAAATGACATTGCCAAATGGAGACAAAGTAACTAGACTTCAAGTCGCTGTAGATGCTACAAAAGACTTAATTAATTCACTATTAAACAATGGACAAAATATATATATTGGTTTAGTATTCTTTTCTGGAACGTGTTATAGAGCAGCATCACTTACAAAAGATATTGATTTATTAAATTCGTGCTTAGATGATATAAACACCAATGGTTGGCAGACTCCAAATACTGACATAAAATCAGCTTTGGATAAAGTTGATGAATCTTTTTATTATGATAAAGAAAATGACGAATGGGGACAAAACAGATATGCAGTAATAGTTTCAGATGGTGTACCAACATCAGATGGAAATACAAAAGTATATAGTGATGATTCTGCTGAAGAAATAAGAAGAAAAATTAAAGGACCAATAGCAGAAAGTACAAGGAAAAGATTACAGGAATTAAGAGAATATAATGAAGCAACAGGAGAGGTAAATGGAGCAAAAGTTGCAGCGATATTCGTAAAATCAGATGATCCAGAAGAAAATGAAATTGTAAATTCAATATTTAATTTACCATCTGTTTCAGATATATTTAAAAGTGCAGATGATGCGCAAGATGTAATAGATGCTATATCAGATGATATAAATGATGCAATTGATGACAGCTCAGAAGAAGGAGAATACACAATAGACACAGGTAATGTAGTCCCTTATGGGTACGAAGATGCAACTAGAGTTAAAGAAATAAATGATTATTTTAAGTTGTGCAATTATAAAAAAACTATTCCTTTTGACATGATAGACAATTATGATGGAAGTGCTGAATCAAGAGCTAAAGCCAAAGAGTTAAGTGATAACACATGGATGAGAGTTGTAGGTGGAAAATATAATATAACAACGGTACCAAATCCAAGTCAGACCACTTATGTTGATCCAGAAGGAAATACAACAATAACAACATATGTATCAGCATCATATACTGGGCAGGATTTATATTTAGCAAGAAAACCAGAATTTTCGCTTGTTACCCAAACAACAATTACTGCATTAAAAATAACATTATCAGATGGACAAATGCTATATACAGATACTAAAGAAGTTGGAAGTGATTTACCAATTATTGATTATATAGATGCTGAAATTGCACATGGTGCAACAGTTGAAGTAGAATATAGTATAAATATAAAAAATAATTCATCTGCACAATGTAACTATTTAGAAATAATTAATCATTTACCAGAAGGTTTTATGTATAACGAAAATACAATGTTAATAACTGAAAATAAACCTAATAAAGAGGTCGGATGGAAAGCAGTGTCACTGCAAGAATTATATGATAATGGATATGTGTCAGAAGAAACTAATAATAAATATGGCAGTAAAACAAATTTAAAAGTTGTTTTAGGTGATGAAAATGGACAGGGTGAAAATGGATTTTATATACCACCAAATGGTGAATATACATTAAAGCTTGTTACCTCAAAAGTTGCAAGTGTTAATACTATATATGAGTTAGAATGGCAAGATGATGCAGAAGTTTTAGCATATACCAGTATTACAAAAAAGCAACATAGAAGAAGAATGGCTTATTTAGGAGAAACACCATTGGCAAACACTTCAGGTGTAGCTAAAAATTATAAAGTAAAAAGACTTGTGGGTGTTTATCCAGGAGATAGCAAAGATAAAGACTTTTCAAAGTTAACGAATACACTTACTATAATACCACCAACAGGAGCAGAAAAAGAAAATTTATTAATTACATTATTAGAAAACAATAAATTAACAATAACAACATCAATAGCATTTATGCTTGTTATAGCATATATACTAAAAAAGATTATAAAAAGAAAATAAACTAAAAATAAATCTCAAGTTTTAACTAACTTGAGGTTTGTTTTTATTGACTAATAAACTTAGTGAATATATAATAAACGTAGCAAAAAAATAAGGAGGACTAATAATGTTAATTGAAGTTCCAGAAAAAGTTGCTAAAAAAATAGTAGTAAAAAGAGATGGAAAAAAGGTTGAGTTTGACGGAGCAAAAATTGCACTTGCAATTCAAAAAGGATTTGGAGATATTGTAGGAAATGAAGACCCTAAAACCGCTAAATATAATGAAACAGATGTAAATAAAGTATATAGTAAGGTATTAGTCAGAATAGAAAAATTAGATTCTGACAAAATAAAAATAGAAGAAATTCAAGACTTGATAGAAGAAGAACTAAAAAATGCAGGCTATCATGATGTATATGGAGCTTTTGCAAGTTATCGTGAAAAAAGAGCACAATCAAGGCAGTTATTTTTTGATGAAAAAAAACAACATAAATTTTTAAAAGCACTAGAAAATTTGGGTTTAAAATCTGCCAATGTTGAAGAAAATAAGAAAGAAAAAAATAATGATAGCGAAACAACTATGGGAAATATGTTTCAATATGCAAGTACAATTTCAAGGCAATTTGCAATAACATATTTAATGAAAAAGAAATTTTCGGAAGCACATGAAAATGGAGACATATATATTCATGGAATGAATTTTATTCCAACAGGTACTACAAGTTCATGCCAAATAGATATAAGTAAATTATATGATGATGGATTTTGTATAGGCAATAACTATATAAAAGAGCCAAATGGAATAATTGCATATTCAAATTTGGCAACTGTTGCAATACAGGCAAACCAAAATGACCAATATGGTGAGCAAAGTATACCTGCATTTGATTATTACATGGCACCAGGAGTTCTTAAAACATTTAAAAAACAATTAAAACAACTTATCTTTGACTACCTAGAACTAACTGATTTTGACAAATTTATAGCTATAAATGGAATTGAAAGAGAAATAGATAAAATAAATACTATTGAATTTGAGCCAAGTGTATTTGATAAATATTGTAGAGAATCAGATGAGCTAAAAAGAATGTTTAAAATTGCATATAACAAGGCAATTGAAAAAACTAAAAAGTTGACAGAACAAGCAATGGAATCATTTATATATGACTTAAATACAATTCATTCAAGAGCAGGAAATAGACTACCATTTTCATGTATTAATTTTGGAACAGACACAACACCAGAAGGCAGAATGGTGACAAAATCAATACTAAATGCAATAAATAACGGACTGGGACATGGAGAAGAATGTACATTTCCAGTGGCAATTTTCAAAATAAAAAATGGTACAAATTATAATGAAAAAGACACAAATTATGACTTACTTGAATTAGCATGTTTAGTAGCAGTAAAAAGAAAAAATATTAACTTTTCATTTTTAGATGCAGAATTTAATTTGGACAACTATAAACAAGGAGATTATGACACAGAAGTGGCATATACTGGAATAGGTAATAGAGTATTAGAGAATATGGTTGACTCAAATAAATCAATATCAGTAGGTAGAGGAATATTATCTACAACATCAATAAATTTACCAAGAATAGGAATAAAACATGGAATTATTTCAAGTGATAAAGCTGATATAAATGGATTTTTTACTGACCTAGAAGAAAAATTAGATTTAGTAAAAGATCAACTGCTAGAAAGATATGAAATACAATGCAAGAAAAATGTATATAATTTTCCATTTTTATTAGGGCAAAATGTTTGGATAGATAGTGAAAGATTAAAGGATAATGATAATTTAAAAAAGGCACTAAAACATGGAATTTTAAATATTGGTTTTAGTGGATTAGCAGAATGTTTAAAGGCTTTAACAGGAGAACATCAAGGAGAATCTGAAAATGCTCAAAAATTGGGACTTAAAATAATAGAATTTATGAGAAAAAAATGTGATGAGTATTCTGAAAAATATAATTTGAATTTTAATTTAGTTGCAACACCTAAAGAAGAAATATCAAATAAATTCATAAAATTAGACCAAGCTATTTATGGAAAACTAAAAGGAATAACAGATAAAAGTCGTTATACAAATTCTTTTCATATTCCAGAAGGATGTAAAATATCTACTGTAGATAAAATTAAACTGGAATCAAAATATCATAGTTTAACAAATGGAGGACATATTGCAATAGTACAAATAAAAAATGGAAGCACAAAAGATATTATGAATGTTATAAAGACTATGCAGGAAAATGGAATTGGGTATGCAAAAATAGTTAATATGGAGAAGTAAAAATGGACGAATTTGATGTAAAACAGGCAGACAACAAAGAATATGTTTTAAATATGGTAAAACAAGATGGAAAATTATTAGACTTGGCTTCACAAAGGCTACAAGATGATGAAGAAGTTGTAATGGAGGCAGTTAAACAAAATCCAATATCTTTGGAGTTTGCAAGTAATAGATTGAAAAATAATGAACAAATAGTAATGGAATCAGTCTCAAGAGTTGGATGGACAGCTTGTTATGCAAGCGAAAAACTAAGAGCCAATAAAGAAATTATGCTACCAGGATTAAAAATAGATGGTCAAATATTATATTATGTATCAAAAGAATTAAGAGATGACAAAGAAGCTGTTTTAGCAGCTGTAACAAATAAAGGGTTAATATTAAAATATGCAAGTAATAGATTAAGAAGAGATAAAGAAATTGTGCTAGCAGCAATAAAACAAGATAAAAGGGCAAAGGAATATATTGCATCAGAAGAACTAAAAAATGATGAAGATATACAATTGATATTAAATCCACCTCAAGAAAATTAGTCATTATTATTTAAATCCTCCATTAGTGTTTTTATATCTGTATAACCATCATATACACAAATGCAACACAAAAATAAAATTCAAAGAAAATAGAATATTTTAAATAAAAACATCAAACAATAAGTAATGGTGATTTAAATGAAAATATCGTGGCTTAAATATGAACAAGATAAGAGAAGTTTTCGATTACCAGAAACTTTAGGGTTTGATGTTTTTTATTTATCAGATTTAGAACAAACAGATAATAAAATGAAAGAGTTAATAAAAAATAATTATGACACAATTGTTATTTCAAATGAAGTTGCTGGGTTTTCAGAAGATATTATAAAAAAATATCAAAAAAGCAAAGATATAAAAATAGTAATTTCTTTAGATAAAGACTAATAAAAATAGAGTATGAAAAAAATGAGTTATACTTTTGTATGTATTGGGACAAATAAAATAATATCAGATTCATTTGGACCTAGAGTTGGTAATAAACTTAAAAAGGTCTTTTACTTAAGCCCAGAAATAAATGTTTATGGAACAATGAAAAATCCAATACATTTAAAAAATGCTATGTTATTTTTAGATGAAATAAAAAATGAAAAACAAATTATTTTAATAGATTCAGCTATAGGAAAAAAAGAAGAAATAGGAAACACTTATGTTAATAGAGGCGGAACAGAAATAGGAAAGGCTTTTAATAAAAGTATATATTTTCCGGCTAATTTAAATATAAAAACTGTAATTGGGTCAAAAGAATATATGCCCAATTATTCAATTAATCAAATAGAAAAACTAGCAGATGATATTGCAATTAAAATTGCTAATATTGTTTTAAATTTACCTGTATAAAAAAATATAATTTGGAAAAAATTGAGTTATAAACATAAGAAAGGAAAGAGAAAGATGAATACAGGTAATTTAAAAAATATTGTGGTGTTAAAGGACTTGCCATCTAATTTAATTGAAGAGGCAATAGTTGTGTTAAAGGAAAATCAAAAAATACCCAAATTAGAGCCTGCATCAAAAGATAAAAAAGAAAATGAATCTGATATGAAAAAAAATTCAAAAGATTATATAGTAAAAGAAGCGCAAATGTTAATTGCAGATTATATTTCAAGGGTTGAAAATAAAAATAAAAAAGAAAATCAATCAATACAAAAACTAAATAAAAAATGCAAATGGTTAAAATCTGTAAATCAAGCATTGTTGGTTAGTTTAGTAATTAGTATTTTAATAAATTTTATATTTTAAGAATAAAACATTTCTTCCTCACATATAAATGAAACATAAAACTACAAAGGAAGAGGTGTATTTTTTTTGGAAAGAGTTTTATCACAAGAAGAAAGAATAAGAAGAGCTGAAGAAATATATTACCGCAGAAAATTAAATAATAGTGATGTAAGAATGCCTAGTTCTCAGGTAAGAGATCAAACTGAAAAAAGGCAGTTTTCATTATATAGGAAAATGGCTATACAGGTACTTTTATGTATATTAATTTATTTGGTTTTTTCATTAATTAAAGAAGCAAATTATTTATTTTCTGAAAGTATTATAAATAAAACGAAAGAATTTTTAAATTATGATATTAATTTTGAAGTAATATCTTCAAATATAAATGAACTTTGGAAAAATAATAAAGATAAATTTAATATTTTTACTAATGATGAACAACTAAATACAGAAAATACAAATAATCAAGAAACAAATACTGAAATTACTAATGAAGAAGCACAAAATAATGAAAGTGAGCAAAATACTAATGCAGAAAATAATACAAATGAAAATAATGAAACTACAGGAATAGGTGGGTCAAGCACTACAGAAGATAACCAAGTTGATGAAACGACTAAGAAAAGCCAAATGGAATTAGATGCAGAGTACATAAAAAATAATTTTAGTATGAAATTACCAGTAAAAGCAAAAGTTACATCAGGTTATGGAAAAAGAGAAGCTGATGAAATTATTTCTGCAGATCATTATGGTATAGATTTAGGAGTAGTTGTGGGAACAACAGTTGTTTCAGCAATGGAAGGAACTGTTACATTAGTATCAGATGAGGGAGAATATGGAACTCATGTGAAAATTGTGAATAAAGATGTAACTACAATTTATGCTCATTGCAGTAAGATTTTAGTAAAAAAAGGTGAGAAAGTAACAAAAGGGCAAAAGATTGCTTTATCAGGAAATACAGGAAAGACTACAGGTCCTCATTTACATTTTGAAATTAGAAGAGGTGAAAGGTCGGTTGATCCAGCATTAATACTAAATTTTTAAAATAATCAGCATCTTACGTTGTCAAAACTTGCATTAAAAATCTAAAAGTTGGACTGATGAAATATAATACTTTTTGTAGTGACGGCTGTGGGGACCAGCGAATTAGAAGGCGTTACTAAATTTTTTCAAATCATTAGAAATGTTTGCAAAAAATTGTTGTTACGCCTTCTTATGAAGTAGGGATGGAACGGAAAAAAGTATTATATCTCATCAATAAAAATTTAATATAAAGAGGAAAAAGATGAGTATAAAAGTTGATTTAAAAATTTTTTTATTTGCAATTGTATTTTGGTTTACTAAACAGATAAAAATATATGCAATATTAATGATATTAGGTTTAATACATGAACTGGGGCACATGATATGTGGAATATGTTTAGGACTAAAACCAAGCAGTATAAAAATAACACCAGTAGGTTTTCAAATATTGTTTAAAAATTGTGTACAAGACTATAATAAAAAAATAAAAAAAGGTAATGAAGTATGCATAAAAAAAATAGCAATTGCATTTGCAGGACCATTAGTTAATATGTTTATTGCAATAATTGCTTTTTTTATGCCAAAAAACATATTAATACAAAAAGAACTATTGGTATATGCAAACTTATTACTTGCAATATTTAATTTACTTCCAATATATCCTTTAGATGGAGGAAGAATTTTAAAAGAAATAATAACAATTAAAAGACGGAAGAAAAAATGCTTATGAGGAAATTAATTATATTTCTAAGATAACAGTGGTAGTACTTACAATAATTACGTCAATTATAATTTTAAAAATACATAACATTGCTATTTTAATTATACTAGCATATTTGTGGTACCTAACCATAAAAAATGAAAAAGAATATAAAATAAAAAGAAGAATTATAAATGTAATGGAAAAGTGCCGTAATGTTAAAAGTAGTTGACAAAATTCCAATTAAAGTTGCTAGACTTTTTGAAGAAAATATTGTATCATAAAATCGTAAAAATATTTGGAGGATTAAATATGAAATTTGAAGAAAAATTAATTAAATTAAGAAAAGAAAATTTACTATCACAAGAAGAACTAGCAGAAAAATTGAATGTTACAAGACAAACAATATCTAAATGGGAACTTGGACAATCAAAACCTGATATTGAAAAACTTAAAGAGATTAGCTCACTTTTTAAAGTAAGTATAGAACAATTAACAGATGATAATAATACTGAAATAAATAAAAAGATTAAAGAAAAAGATAATTCAAAAGTTGCAAAAATTATTATAACAATAACTGTAATTGCTGTTGTTATTATAATAACATTAATAGTGGCTTTCGTTTATCAAAGAATTTTTAAAACATTTGATGGCTTTATAGATGATACAAAAGATATTATGAATTCTACAATACAAACACAAAAAGACATGATGAATACATTTAATGATATGAGAGAAAATGTTTTAGAACAACAAAATAATACTAAAAGTAATATGGATGATCAGATGGAAGAAATGATGGAACGATATAAAAATATGCAAAACAAAATGAATGAATTACTATAAATAAAGAATAAAAGGTATTGAAAATGTAAAAAAAGAAATGTAAAATTATATAAATAGAATTCAATCAAAAGGGGAATAAATATGGAAATAATAGTCATTTTATTTATAGTTTTAGTAATATTATTGTCTGTTTTAAAAATGTATAATGATTTTATAAAACTAAAAAACAAAATAAAGCAATCTGAATCTGGAATAGATGTATATTTAAACCAGAGATTTGACTTAATACCAAATTTAGTTGAATGTGTAAAATCATATACAAAATATGAAACAGAAACATTAGATAAAATTGTAGAACTAAGAAATTCATATAATCAAAATAATGGTTTGGATTTGGAAAAGGCAACAGAACTTAACAACAATATTAATAAGATTTTAGTTGTTGCAGAAAATTACCCAGAGCTTAAATCAAGTGAACAATATTTGAATTTACAAAAAAACTTAAGTAAAGTTGAAAGCCAACTTCAAGCTGCAAGAAGAATTTATAATAATGATGTAACAAATTATAATACAAAAATAGACACTGTTCCAGCAAATATAATTGCGACAATATTTGGATTTAAAAAAGCAGACCTATTTCAAATTGAAGAATATAAAAAAGAAAATATTAATATAGAATTATAGGAAAATAATATGAAGAAGTTTGACGATTTATATTTTGAAAAAATATATAGTGAATTAATAAGTAAACCAAAGGGAGACCTTATATATGCATGGAAGGATGTTCTGAAATACAAAAAATCTGAAATAATAACAGAAATATTAACTGTTATAGCTATACATATTGCTTTTGGATGGTTATGTACAAAATTTGGTATAAAACTTTCATCAATTTTGTGGACAACCTTCATGGCAGTTATTTGTGATTATTATATGATTTTGATTTTAAGAGGCATATTTCAATATGCAAATGAAGATTATAATTCTATATATAAGCAAAAAATAATTAAGGTATTGTTAGAAAAAATATTTAATCAAGTAAATTATATACCAGAACAGGGAATACCACTAGAAATTTATAAAGAAGGACAATATAAAGATAGAGGTAATCGTTATACTTCAGATGATTATATAGAAACAAAAATAGATAATAAATATAATATAAAAATGGCAGAGGTACACATTACAGTTAAATCTGATGATGATCCGTCTGAAGAAACTACATTCCAAGGAATATTTGCCAAAATAGAGCTAGACGAAAATATAAAAAATGACCTAATAATAATATCAAGTAAAAAAATAAGTAAAAAAGAAAAATTAGAAATGGATTCAGCAGAATTTGAAAAATACTTTGATGTTAGTTCAAAAAATGAAATAACAGGAATGCAAATATTAACACATGATGTTATGGAATTATTAGTAGATTATAGAAAACAAATGAACTGTCCTTTTGATATTAGAATTATAGGAAATGTAGTTTATGTTAGATTACATACAGGTAGTGTGTTTGAAGCAAAAGTTAATTTAAAAACAGTTATAGATAAAAAGCAAACCAAAAAATATTATGATATTTTAGAATTTATGAAGAAATTAACAAGAGAAGTTATTAAAATTAGTAGTGAAAATTACGAATAATATAGGATAGAATATGAAAGATTTTGAAGATTTATATAATGAATTAATAAATAAAAATGAGAGTGAACTATCAAAATTATGGGAAGAAACTAAAAAAGAAAAAATAAAAAGAATAACATTAATATTAGTATTAATTGCTATAGTTGATATAGCAATTATATTTGTTATGAGTAGCCAAATTCATAGTGTTGAAAATACTGAATTTTGCATTATGGTTATATCACCGATAATATTTTGTGATGTGATTATAGCTACAATTATAAGCATTCTTATGAGAGGTAAAGCAGTAAATTATAACTCTGCATATAAAGAAAATATATTGGAGAAATTGATAAAAAATTTTTTTGATGAAGTTGATTATATTCCTAAAAAGGGAATGCCAGCAGGTATATATGATGAAGGGAAATATAATGAATATTACAATAGATATTACTCAGACGATTATGTAGATGCCAAGCTGGATAATAAATATGATATGAAAATGGCAGAAGTACATACAGTTTATGAATCTACACATACTGATAGTGATGGACACACTCATACAGATAGGGTAACTAAATTCCATGGATTATTTGTAAAAATAAAAATGGACAAGTCAATAAAAAATAATTTGATTATAAAACAAGATAAATCAATTAGAAAAAAAGAAAAACTAGAAATGGACTCAACAGAATTTGAAAAACTTTTTGATGTAAGCTCAGAAGACAACATAATTGGAATGCAAATATTAACTCATGATGTTATGGAACTTTTAATAGATTATAGAAAATATCTAAAACGTCCTTTTGATATTTGTATTTATGAAGATACAATTTATATAAGAATACACTGTGGAACCATGTTTGAGGCAAAAATAAATTCAAAAACATTTGTTGATAAAGAACAGACAGAACAATATTATAATATGCTAAGATTTGTATATAAATTAGCAAAAGAAGTTATTAAAATGAGTGATGGGGATTTTTAAAGTGAACATTTTTTGACAAAACCCTTGAAATTAATGGAAAATAATAGTATAATAATAACGTTAAAAAGGAAAATATTCCTTACTTGCAATTTAGTTGCAGGTTTTAATCCATGAGGAGGTGAATATAATGAACAAATACGAAAGTGTTGTCATTATTGATCCAGCTGTAGAAGAAGATAAAGTAAAAGAATTATCTCAAAAATTTACAGACATAATCAATAATGATGGTAAAGTAGAAAAAGTTGAAGAACTTGGTAAGAAAAAATTAGCTTATGAAGTAAAGAAAAACAAAGAAGGTTACTATGTTGTTATCAACTTTGAAGCAAATCCAAACTTAATTTCTGAACTAGAAAGAAATTACAGAATTATGGATGAAGTAATTAAATTTATTACAGTAAAAGCAGAATAATTTATTGCAAAAAACAAAATGTGAGGTGTAAAAATGAACAAAGTAATTTTAATGGGGCGCTTAACAAGAGATCCAGAGGTAAGATATACACAAACAAACAACACATTAGTAGCTTCTTTCAGTTTAGCTGTAAATCGTAGATTTACTAGACCAGGGGAAGAAAGACAAGCAGATTTCATTAATATAGTAGCATGGAGCAAACTAGGTGAATTCTGTAGTAAATATTTTAAAAAAGGTCAACAAGTTGGAATAATAGGAAGAATACAAACAAGAACTTGGGATGATGAACAAGGACAAAAACGTTATATAACAGAAGTTATAGCAGAAGAAGCATATTTTGCAGATAGCAAAAGAGAAGGAGATGGAGCAAATAATAACTTTGACTCAACCTTCGGTACAATGCCTTCTACAGACTCTAGTTCTGATTTTGAAATTTCTTCAGGAGATGACCTACCATTTTAATTAGAATAGGGGGGAAAGAAAATGGCAGACAAAAAGAATAATAAAAGAAATATGAGAAACAATGATGAAGATTATAATCCTAAATTTAGAAAAGTTAGAAAAAAGGTATGTCCATTATGTGCTGATAAAAACTTAAAATTAGATTATAAAAATGCTGATCAGTTAAGAAAATTCATTAATGAAAAAGGAAAAATACTTCCAAGAAGAGCAACTGGAGCATGTGCAATTCATCAAAGAGATATTACATTAGCTGTTAAAAGAGCTAGACAAATAGCTATATTACCATATACAGCAGAATAATTAATAAAAATACACCTGAGAGGGTGTATTTTTTTGTGACTTGAAAATTAAATGTTAAAAATTGTTTAAAAAAGTAGCAGATAGGGAATAATTTCAATAAAATAATATAGAAATATAGGAGAAATTTATGAAAATTGGAATTGCTTTATCTGGTGGCGGAATACGTGGAATTGCACATGCTGGTGTTTTAAAAGCACTTGAAGAAAATAACATTAAAATTGATATAATAGGTGGAACAAGTGCTGGGGGAATGGTGGCAAGTTTATATGCAATGGGAATTGAACCTGAAATGATACATACTTTGTTTAAAAAATATGCAAAAGAAATAATTGGTGCAAACAAAATGCCGTTTTTATCAAAATTATTAAAGTATTCATTTAGTAAAAAAGTTACACTGACAGGTTTTAATAATGGAGAATCAATAGAAAAAATATATAATAAAATAGCAAAAGAACAAGATATAGAAAAAATCAATCAAATACAAATGCCTTTAGTAATTACTACTGTGGATATTATGAAGCCAAAGGAATATATATTTACTAACAATATTCCAAAAGATGAAGAAGATAAGTCAAAATACATTAAAGATATTACAGTTGGAAAAGCTGTTAGAGCAAGTAGTAGTTTTCCAGCAGTATTTATGCCGTGTAAAGTTGATGAATATGCATTTATGGATGGAGGTGTCTTAGATAATGTACCAGTTGAAGAAGTAAGAAAACAGGGGGCTGACAAGGTATTAGCTGTTAAATTTGATGCAGACAAAATTGAAAAAGATAGCAATTTAATGGATATAGCAATGAAAACAATTGACATTATGGGAAATAAAATATCAGAAGAAGGTTTGAAAAAAAGTGATTATGTATTAAATGTATATACAGATAAAGTGGGTTTGTTAGATATACAAAAACTAGATAAATGCTATGAATATGGTTATCAAAGTGTAATAAAAAATTTAGATGAAATAAAAAAAGCGATGCAACTTTGATTGAGTTGTATCGCTTTTTTTTTATTATTTTTCTTCAACTTTTTCAATAGTCTCTTTTTTTACGAATAATGAATATATAAATATTCCTAAACCGTAAACAACAGTGAAAATTGAAATATAATTACCTACATATGGTATTTGTTGAGCTAACCATAATACGGCAACTGAAGCAATAGAAAGTAAAATTGTTTTAGCTCTTGTTTTATTTTTTAATTTATTTGCAAAATTGTTTCCAATTGTAATTCCTAAAATAGAAATAGTTATTGAAAGTATTAAAAGGTATACAGTGATTAAAGCAAAGCTTACATATGATAAAATACCTGTTATAAGTAAAAATATTGATATAAAAGGTGTAAGTACAAATGCTAAAACACCAATTAATATTGCAATAAAAGATTTTTTACTTGTAGTATAAGTTGCTTTTTCTGCAAAACCAGGTGTAATAAAAGTTGCAAGTAAAATAGTTACTACTGCATATAATATTACTGATATAAAACTTGTAATATATTTTTTAATTATGTCAGTAGTTGATGGTTCTGAAATTTTAACTTCAGAAAAATTAATTTTTCCAGCAACAATACCTTCAGGAATTTCTACCTCTTTTTGAGCACTATAATAAAAATCTCTAGCAACAACATTTTCAGCATTATTAGCAAATGAGAAAGGACCACTTACATAAAGGTCTCTTCCGATTCTGCCATCAAATGATGAACTTGCAGAAGAAATTTTTAAATCTCTTATAATGTTGGCACTTTTTTCTAAGGTGAATGATTTGGCAATTATATAAGCATCACTTGCAATTCCTTTAAATGTAATTTGTTGAGCTACAGCAAATATATTTCCTTCTATAATTGCATTTTCCTCAATTACTAAAGAATTTGCTAATACAAATAAATCGCCATCAATTCTACCTGTAATTTTAACTTCTGATCCAAATATAAATGAGTTTCCGTTTATATTTCCATTTATTAAAACAGAGTTACCACCCTCATAAATATCACCATCAGTATTTGGAACTGTAATGTCTTGATTTTCTGTAGTTTGAGCAGAGTCAAGCAAAGCAGTAACCATACCATCTTCTACTGATGTTACATTTTCAGCAAAACATACAGAAGAAAAAGTTAATAATAAAATAAAACATAGTATTAAAACTTTACATGTTTTCTTCATAAAAAACCTCCTTTTAAATGATAATATAAATATATATCATTTAAAGGAGAAAGTCAATTACTTAAATGATTTGCACAAGCTATTAATACAACAATTTTTGCAATTTGGTTTTTGAGCCTTACATATATTTCTGCCATGCAAAATTAAAATATGATTTGCATCTGAATAGTATTTTTTAGGTAAAATTTTTAATAGATCTTTTTCTATTTTTTCTGGATCTTTTTCATTTGAAAAGCCAATGCGATTTGATAACCTTTTAACATGAGTATCAACAGCAATTCCTTGAGGATTATTAAAGGCTTCAAGCATAATTACATTTGCACTTTTTCTACCAACCCCTGGAATAGTCATTAATTCTTCCATTGTATTAGGAACATCACCATTAAAATCTTTCAATATTTTTTGTGAAGCAAGCTTTAAATTTTTAGCTTTATTTCTGTAAAAACCACAAGAATGAATCATTTTTTCAATATCTTCTAATGGTAAATTTGCAAAATCTTCAGGAGTATTGTACTCTGGAAAAATTTCTGCGGTCACTTTATTTACTCTTTCATCAGTACATTGGGCTGATAAGGCAACAGCAACAAGTATTTCAAATGGAGTGGTAAAATTTAAGCTACATTTTGCATCTGGGTATTCTTTTTTTAATATTTCAAAAATTTTTATAAACTTTTCTTTTTTCATAATAGAGTCCTTCTTCATATTTTACATATATTAAAGCACAAAGCTAACAAAAAAGCAATTAATGTGAAAACATAAAATGGTAACAAAAATGGAAGATAATAATATAATATACAAAAGAGAAAGGAGGTAATTTACAAATGTTTTGTGCACTGAAAAAAACAATAGGTGTATGTCTTATAGGGTTAGGATTGGGCATATTACTTGTATTATTACTTCCAATATCAGGATGGTTATTTACAATTGGTTTATTAATTGTAATAGTTGGGCTAATGTGGTTATCTTGCTAAAAAAGGAGAGTGAATAATAAATGACGATTGTTGTTAAAAAGGTTCCAAAATGCTTGAGGGGTATTGTTAAATTATTATTTGGAATAAAAGAAAAATGATACCCAAAAAAAGGCTATTTACATAGCCTTAATTTTTTGCATATAAAATTTAAAAACTAAGCTCTTGCAACTTTCCCAGAACGTAAGCATTTTGCACAAGCATGAATTGTTTGAGTTTCACCATTAACAACAGCTTTAACTCTTCTTAAGTTTGGTTTAAAAGCTCTAGTTGTTCTTCTACTAATATGAGAACGAGCTATACTAAGCTTATTTCCATGAGCTAATGATTTTCCACAAATATCACATTTTGCCATTGAACTGCACCTCCTATGTGAAATCTAAAATTGACTAAGTATAAGTTTAACACATATTACAACAAAATACAAGTGTTTTACGAAAATTCGTAATAAAAGTTATTTATTAATTATGTCTTTAATAACTTCTCCAGCTAAAATTAAACCTGCAACAGATGGAACAAAGCTAATACTAGCAGGAGTTCTTTTATTAGTTTCATCAAAACGTTTTGGTTCTTCTTTAGAGTAAACTACCTTTAAATGTTTAATTCCACGTTTGCTAAGCTCTTTTCTCATAACTTTAGCTAATGGACATACTGAAGTTTTTGTAATATCAGATACTTCAAATTTGGTAGGGTCTAATTTATTTCCAGTACCCATAGAGCAAATAATTGGAATTTCACGTTTATGACATTCTTCTACCAAATTAATTTTAGAAGTAACACAATCAATTGCATCAACCACATAATCAAAATGAGTACTTAAAATTTCATCTGCACGTGAAGCATCATAAAACATTTGATATGTAGTTATATTTAGATTAGGGTTGATTTTAAGCAATCTTTCTTTTTCAACATCAACTTTAGGCATTCCAATAGTAGTAGTATCTGCAATAAGTTGACGATTTATATTTGTAATATCTACAACATCTTTATCAACTAATGTAAGGTTGCCGATTCCACTACGTGCTAAAGCTTCAATTGCATAAGAACCAACGCCTCCACAGCCAAATACTGCAACATGAGAATTTTTTAATTTATTAATATTATCTATTCCGATTAAATATTCAGTTCTATTAAGCCAATTGTTCATTTTTTAATACCTCGAACCATATTATAGCATTTTTTAAAATTAGGTGTCAATATATTCCGAACAAAAATTTGCAAAAGCACTTGCAATTTTTTTATTTTATGATAAAATGTGTGTGATAAAAAAGGAGAATGAAAATGTTAGCATATATTAAAGGAATTTTAGAAATTAAAACAAAAGGTTATATAGTGGTAGAAGTAGGTGGATTAGGGTATAAAATTTTTATGCCAGAATCTACAATAGCAAAAGCCGGCAATATTGGAGATAAAGTACAAATACATACATTTATGAGGGTTAGAGAAGATGATGTTAGCTTATATGGTTTTTTAACAAATGAAGAATTACGTATGTTTGAGCTATTATTAAGTGTTAGTGGAATAGGAGCAAAAGGAGCATTAGGAATATTATCTAATATTACACCATCTCAATTTGCGTTAGCAGTTATATCAAATGATGTGGCAATATTAAAAAAGGTACCAGGGATTGGACCTAAAACAGCTCAAAGAGCCATATTAGAGTTAAAAGATAAATTGAAAAAAGATCAAGAAATAGCAGTTACAGAAGGAGAAGAGGCTTCAAGTATTGAAAAAGTTATTAAAGAAGATGAAAAAGTATCAGAAGCTATTAGTGCATTACAGGTACTTGGTTATAGCAGACGTGAAATAGTAGAAGCATTACAAAATGTAGAGTTAACTTCATTATCTGTAGAGGATATTATAAGAAAAGGACTTGCTAACTTAGCTAAGAAATTATAATATTTAGAGTAGGCACAGCGACTTTGACATATATTTTTTCGTGCTTTAGTCGAGAAAAAATATATTCAAAGTGCAAGCGACGTGCCGGAGAGATCAAAATAGAGATAAAAGGAGCTTTGAATAATGGACATGAGTAAACCACTTGCCTACAGAATGAGTCCAAAAACATTAGATGACTATGTAGGGCAAGAACACATATTAGGAAAAGATAAAATTTTATATCGTACAATAAAAGCAGATAGATTATCTAGCATTATACTTTGGGGGCCACCTGGATGTGGTAAAACATCACTTGCCAGAGTTATTAGTAATACAACCAAATGTAAGTTTTTAAAAATAAATGCAGTAACATCAGGAATATCAGACATAAAAAATGCAGTTGAAACAGCACAAAATGCTTTATTAAACCCATCTGGAAAATGTATTTTATTTATAGATGAAATTCATCGTTTTAATAAATTACAGCAAGACGCATTACTTCCTTATGTGGAAAATGGAACTATAATTTTAATAGGAGCTACTACAGAAAATCCATATTTTGAAGTAAATAAAGCTTTAATATCAAGATCAATGGTATTTCATTTACAACCACTAACAGATGAAGATATATTTAAAGTATTGAAAAGGTCTTTAACATCTGAGGATGGATTAGGAAATTACAACATAAAAATAGAAGATAGCACATTAAAAAAACTTGCAATAACATCTGGGGGAGATGTAAGAACAGCTTTAAATGGGCTAGAAGTTGCAGTTTTGACAACACAAATGGATTCAAATGGAATAATAAATATTACAGATGAAATATTAAAAGAGTGTGTACAAACAAGAAAAGCAGTGTTTGATAAAAAAGGAGACAGCCATTATGATAATATTAGTGCATTTATAAAATCGATGCGTGGCAGTGATGTTGACGCTGCATTGTTTTACTTGGCAAGAGCACTAAATGCAGGTGAAGACCCTGTGTTTATGGCAAGAAGAATTGTTATAGCAGCTGCAGAAGATGTTGGAATGGCAAATCCAAATGCATTAGTAGTAGCAACATCAGCAATGCAAGCAGTGACTATGGTAGGAATGCCAGAAGCCAGAATTATTTTAGCAGAAGCAACAGTTTATGTTGCAACATCAAAAAAATCAAATGCTGCTTACCTAGGAATTAATAATGCATTAGAAGATGTGGCTAATAAAGACACTGGTACAATACCAATGCACATTAGAAATGCACCAGCAGAAGGAATGTCAAAAGAAGGTTATGGAGTAGGTTACAAATACCCACATGATTATCCAAACCATTGGGTAGAGCAACAATATTTGCCAGACAAAATGCTAGGCACAAAATATTATATAAAAGATGATACAGTAGAAGATTAAATTGAAAATCCCAGGCTAAAACAGTCCGGGATTTTCTGTGATTATAATGTTGTTACTAGTAATAATACAACTAAAAATAAAGTATTAAATATTGTATACATTATTAAATATTTCCAAAAGTTCTTAGGCTGGTGTTTTAAAAATTCTTTTAAAGTAATTAAACTAGCTAGTGAAGATATCAATATTCCTAAAGAACCTATATTTACAGAAACTAATAATTCTTTATAATTTGTAGTAAATTTAGATAAGAATATTGCAGTAGGAACATTGCTTATAAATTGACAAGACATTATTCCAGCTAACAATGTATTTTTTACAACAATTTCTGATATAAACTCTTTTATAGCAGATATTCTAGCAATATTTCCTGAAAAGACAAAGAAAACGAAGAATGTTGCTATAAGAGCATAGTCTATTTGCTTAAACCTTTTTCTATCCATTATAAGGATTGTTAAAACTACAATTGCTAATGTTATCAAATAAGGAATAACCCTAAAAATACTAAGTATTACGAAAATAAATAAAATTGAATATATACATAGCTCTTTCTTACTTATGATTATCTTTGAATTTTTTCTTAGCTTTAAAGTTTCATTATGAACAAAAGCACAGCATATCCATAATAACACTGCAACAGTTATGGACGGAACAAGCAATATACTAAAAAACTCTGTTGTGTTTATATTATAATAAGAATAAAGATATAAATTTTGTGGATTACCATAAGGAGTAATCATACCACCCATATTAGCAGCTATAGTTTGCATTATAAATGTAAAAGCTAGATATTTATCATTTTTGGTTGAATGCAAAACAATATATGTAAGCGGAAGAAATGTTATTAAAGACATATCATTTGCTACTATCATATCAAAGAAAAAGGTACCAAATACAAGTGCATATATAACAGCTCTTCGGGTATGAAATAAACCTATAAGTTTTCTAGAAATCAACTCAAATACATTTGTGCTTTTAAGTCCAGCAACTACAGCAAGCATACAGAATAAGCAAATTAATGTACTATAATCAAAATAACCTAAATATTCTTTATCTGGTGGCACAAAAAAACATGTAATAATTGCTAAAACGATTGCAACAGATAAAACTACTTCACTTTTTATAAAATTAATTATTTTTTCTTTTGTCTTCATAATTATCTCCATATAATACTTATATAAATATTATAACAACATAAAATAAAAAATACAATAAAAAAGATACCTTATTTCTAAGATATCTTTTTTAAATTTATTTTTTATCTTTAATAACTTCTGTAATAGCACCTAAACTACTTAAAGTATTTGTTGCTTCAAATGGAATAAATACTTTATTAGCTTCTCCATTAGCAACTTCTTTTAAAGTCTCTAAAGATTTTAATTGAACTAATTTTTCATCAGGTTTAGCTTTCATCATTGCATCATAAACCATATGAATTTCTTGAGCTTTTGCTTCAGCAACTTGTTTTATAGCTTCAGCCTCACCAATTGCTCTTCTTATTTTAGCTTCTTTATCAGCTTCAGCCTCTAAAATAGCAGCTTCTTTTTTACCTTCTGCTAAAGTAATAGCAGATTGTCTTTCACCTTCAGCTTGTAAAATTAAAGCTCTTTTATTTCTCTCAGCATTCATTTGTTTTTCCATTGCATCTCTAATGTCTGCTGGAGGAGTAATATCTTTAATTTCAACTCTATCGACTTTACAACCCCATTGATCTGTTGCTTCATCAAGAATAACTCTTAATCTATCATTGATAGCATCTCTAGAACTAAATGTATCATCTAAGTCCATTTTACCAACAATATCACGAATTGTTGTAATTGCTAAGTATTCAATACCTTTCTTTAAGTTTTGAATTTCATAAACAGCTCTTGCTGGATCTGTAATTTTGTAAAACACAACAGTATCAATAGTAATAGTAACATTATCTTGAGTAATAACACCTTGAGGTGGAATGTCCATTGTTTGTTGTTTTAAACTAACAACACTACGTACATGATCTACAAAAGGAATAATAACTGTAAGACCTGCATCAGCTACTTTGTGAAATTTACCAAGTCTTTCAATAATGTAAACTTCAGATTGTTTTACTATTTTAATTGTATTAAATGCAATAATTAAAATAATAACTAATAATGAGATTAAAACCCACATCATAATAAAAATCCTCCTTAAAATATATATAATAAATAATAAATATTAATGCCTAAACTTTTTGCTCAACTTTTGAATTATTGAGATCTGTTGAAACTACGGCTTTTACACCATCAATACTTAAGATTAAGACTTCAGTTCCTTCACTAATAAATTCTTCATTAGTTGATTTTGCAGTCCACACCTGACCATCTATTTTAATTTGACCAACTCCTTGATTAGGATTTATTTCTTTAATTACAATAGCTCTTTTTCCAATAATAGAAAAAGCATTAGTAACTAAAGGGTTATCAGTTTTATCAAGCTTTTTTGCCAAAGGTCTTGTAAAAAAAATAAAAAGTGCAGAGGTAACTACAAATACAGCAGTTTGAATAATTATATTATCAGTAAAAAAACTGGTTATCATAGCACATAAGCTACCTAAACTTAACCAAAAGATTAAAAAGCCTACAGTTGCTATTTCAGCAATAACAAAAATACCTGCTAAAATTAACCAAATATACCACATAAAATAATCTCCTTTACGCTTGTAACATTTATATTATACTATATTCTGGACAAAAATGGAATATGTTTTTGAAAAAAATGCAATATCTTGCCAACTTTTGCAATTTGTGATATAACAGTAGGCAGATGAATAATATAATCATATAAAGGTGGGATATAATGAAAGAGGAAACTATTTCAATTTTAAAGAAATATCATCAAGAACATATATTAGAATATAACTTAACTGAAAAGCAACAACAAGAACTAGAAAAGCAAATATTAAGCATAGATTTTGAACAATTGCAAAAATTATATGAAAGTACAAAACAAGAAAAAAATATAGAAGAAAAAAAGATTGAGCACATTGCATATACAGACAAGGCAAAATTGTCAAAGGAACTAGAGCAAGAACTTACAAACATTGGAACAGAGGTTATAAAACAAGGGCATTATGCAGTTATAACAATGGCAGGTGGCCAAGGAACTAGATTAGGGCATCAAGGACCAAAAGGAACATATGCATTAGATACAATAAAAGGAAAAAAATACATATTTGAAATAATTATTGATAAACTAAAAAAAGCAAAAGAAGAATATGGAGTTGCAATACCTTGGTATGTAATGACAAGCAAAGACAATCACGAGGAAACGGTATGGTTTTTAGAAAAAAATAAATATTTTGGATATGAAAAAGAAAAGGTTAAATTTTTTAAACAAGGGGAATTACCTTTAATAGATACTCAAGGAAGAGTAATATTAGATGAAAATGCTACAATAAAAGAAGCAGCAAATGGAAATGGCGGACTGTTTGAAGCTATTTATAAAAATCAAATTTTAGAAGATTTAAAAAAGCATCAAATTGAATGGATATTTGTTAGTAACATAGATAATATATTATCGAACTTTGTGGATCCACTTCTTGTAGGCCTTACAATTAAAGAAAAAAATGTTATTGCTTCAAAGTCAGTGGCAAAAGCAAATCCACAAGAAAAAATTGGAGTTTTTTGCAAAATTAATGGAAAACCAGAGGTAATTGAATATATCGACTTACCGCAAGAAATGGCAGAAAAAGTTGATGAAAAAGGTGAGTTGCTATATGGAGATGGAAACTTTGGCACATACTTATTTAATCAAAAAGTATTTGAAAAACTATCAACAGCTAAACTACCATATCATGCAGCATTTAAAAAATCAGGTTATTTAGATATAAATGGAAAATTTATAGAACCAGATGAACCAAATGTATATAAATTTGAAACATTTATATTTGATGCTTTCTCACAATATAATGATATGACAATAATGAGAGTAAAAAGAGAAGACGAATTTGCACCTGTAAAAAATCGTACAGGAAATGACAGCCCAGAAACAGCTGTTAAATTATATAATGAAAAAAATAAATAAAGGAGAATTTTATCATGGAAAATGTAATAGGTTTAGTAATGGCAGCAGGAACAGATGACAGAATGAAATCTAAGAAATCAAAACTAGCACAAGAATTATATGGAAAGGCTGTTATAAAAAGAGTTGTTGACAGCATGAAAAAAGCTGGAATAGAAGAAGTTGCAGTTATTGTTGGAGACAACAAAGAAGAGATAGAAGGTATTTTAAAAGATGAAGTAACATATTTAGAACAAAAAGGTTGCTTAGGAACAGGCCATGCAATAATGCAAGCAACAAGTTACTTAGAAAGTAAAAAAGGAAGAGTAGTAATTGCAAATGGAAACATACCATTAATTACACCAGAAACCATTAAAGAATTGGTAGAAAAATCAGAAAAAGAAAATGAGGCAGTTACAATACTTACAGGAATTATAAGTGAACCAACAGGTTATGGAAGAGTTATTAGAGAGAATAATAGAATTACAGAAGTCATAGAAGAAAAAGAAGTAACAGAAGCAGGAAAGAAAATATTAGAAGTAAATGCAGGAGTATACTGTTATGAAATTTCTGAATTAACAAAAATAATTGGAACATTAAGAAAAAACAGCATGGGACTATATTATCTAACAGATACTGTTAAAATGCTAGTTGCATCAGGAAAAAATGTTGGAGGAGTTTTAGTAGAAGATAACACAGAAATATTAAGTCTTAATACAAAACTTCAACTAGAAATGTTAACAAGAATTTTAAGAATAAAAATCAACACAATGCATATGAACAATGGTGTAACAATAGAAGACATCAACACAACATATATATATGAAGATGTAGAAATTGGAATGGACACAGTAATTCATCCAAACACAACAATCAAATCTGGAGTAGTAATAGGAGAAGACTGCAACATTGGACCAAATGCATATATTCGTGAAGGATGTAAACTAGCAGACAAAGTAAAAGTAGGAAGCTTTGTAGAAATCAAAAAAGCAATTATTGCAGAAGGCTCTAAAGTACCACACTTATCATATATGGGCGACTGTGAAATAGGAACAAAATGCAATATTGGATGTGGAACAATCACATGTAATTACGACGGAAAAAATAAACACAAAACTAAAATTGGAGATAACTGCTTCATAGGCTCAAATGTAAACTTAGTAGCACCAGTAACATTAGGCGACCATGTATTAGTAGCAGCAGGATCAACAATCACACAAGATGTACCATCAGAAGCACTAAGCATAGCAAGAGAAAGACAAACAAACAAAGAAGAATGGAACAAAAATAAATAATGTCAGTTTGGGGACGTTTCTTTAACTGACAAAAATGTCACTTAGGGGACAGATCTTAAAAAGTTAAAACACTTAAAAGATCTGTCCCCCAACTGTCAAAAGTGTCAGTTAAAGAAACGTCCCCAAACTGACATTATTGTTGGTCGCCAGGTATGAAGTAATCTACAACACCGTAAACTATTGCGCCAACTATTGCAGCCATCCAAGAAACTGTATACCCTGCAACAAAATATTGAGTTACATATAATACAACTGCAGATAGAACAAAACCGACAAAACCTTTACCAAAAGAACTAGCATGTAATCCAGTAAACTTAGTAATTAAGTAATCAATAACAGTAAGAACGATTGCAGCCATGGCTAAAGCCCAAAAGTTACTTATTCTAAATCCAGGTGTAAAAAATGCTGTAATACCAAGAACAATTGCAGCTGTGACCAATCTACCAATAATTTGCCATGCTGTACTTTTAGTATTAGATTGTGTATTAGTATTTGCGTTTGACATGTCTAAAACCTCCTTAATTTAAGAATTTCTAAAAATGAATTTACATGGTTTTCTAAATTTATTATTTACTTAAAAACAAAAATTATTCAGACAATGAATAATTTTTTTGTTTTAGTTCAAAATTATATTAAAAATTTATGAAAGGAACAAAAAGATGATTATAACATTAATAAGAACTATTGTATTATACATATTAGTTTTAGTTGTTATGAGACTAATGGGAAAGAGAGAAATTGGACAATTACAACCATTTGAGCTTGCAATTTCAATTATGATTGCTGACTTGGCATCAATACCTATGACAGATGTTGGAATACCAATTACAAATGGAATTATACCAATTTTAGGACTTTTAGTAATGCATTTAGTTATTTCTATTATAAATATTAAAAGCATGAGAGGAAGAGAAATTTTATGTGGAAGACCAACAATATTAATATATAGGGGAAAAATAGACGAAAAAGCCTTGAAAAAAGAAAGATTTACAATAAATGAATTAGAAGAACGACTTAGAGGAAATAATGTAGTAAATTTAGGAGACGTTGAATATGCAATATTAGAAACAAGCGGACAAGTTACAGTTATTCAAAAACCAAATAAGCGTACGACTACACCAGAAGACTTTAATATAGAGCCAGATTATGAGGGACTACCTTATGATTTAGTAATAGACGGAAAAGTATTAAATGAAAATCTAAGGAAAATTGGTAAAAACGAAGTATGGCTAAAAAAGCAAGTGGAAAAATTTAAAATGACACCTCAAGAAGCGCTAATAGTGACTTTTGATGGTAAAGGACAAATTTTTTGCCAGAAAAAAGAAAATAATTAAATAGGGGAGAAATATGTATAAAGAATTAATTATTATAATTATAATAATAGCATTGGTTATAGTAGGAAATATTATAACCCAAAATAATACAAATAAATCGGTAGAGGCTATAAATGATGAACTCAAAATATTCAGAGAGGAAATTTTAAAACAAACTATCAGCAAAACAGAAATAGAAGAACATATAAAAAAAATAAATAATACATGGGAAGAAAAGTTTGAGAAATTAGCATATTATATTGAACATGATGAATTAGAAAAAGCAAGTTCAGAACTAACAAAATTAAAAGCAGATGTTGAAACAGAAAACTATGACTTTGCAATAGAAAATTTAGACAACTGTGTATTTATATTAGAACACATAAAAGACAAATCAGCCTTAAAAATAGTAAACATATTTTAATGTCAGTTCGGGGACGTTTCTTTAACTGACAAAAATGTCACTTGGGGGACACATCTTAAAAATATAAATTAAAAAAATGAAAGATGTGTCCCCTGACTGACAAAAATGTCAGTTAAAGAAACGTCCCCGAACTGACATAATAACCTGCGGGTTGGGATACTATAAATTCTACTGCTTTTAATGCTCCTTCAGCAAAGATACTACGAGAATATGCAGTGTGTTTTACTTCAAAGCTTTCATTTTCATTAAAAAATATTACACTGTGTTTTCCTATAATATTTCCACCACGTATGCTTGAAAATCCAATTTCATTTGGATTTCTTTTTTCGTGTTTTTGCAATCTATTTAGTTCGTAAAAATATTTGTTGTTATTAGCTTTTTGAATTGCGTTAGCAAGTTCTAAAGCAGTTCCACTAGGACTATCAACTTTTTTATCATGGTGAGTTTCTATTATCTCAATTTCAGAGTTTGGGAGTTTTTGAGATAGACTACTTACAATATCTTTCATTAGTGTAATTTCATAAGACATATTTGATGATTGATAGATTGGAATTTGCTTAGAAGCTTCTATAATTCTATTTTGCTGATCTTCATCAAAACCAGTTGTGGCTATTACAAGTGCAATTTTTTTGTTTGTTGCAAAATTCAAAAGATTTATTGTTGATTCTGGAGCAGAAAAATCAACAACAACATCAGGTAATTCAAATATATTATTAAAATCATTGTAAACAGGAAAACCAAGATTATGTAGTATATTCCTATCAAAACCACCTAACAAATACATATTTGAATGCTTTTTTATTTGATTAGCTACTTCTTTTCCCATTTTTCCGTTAATGCCATTTATCAATACTTTTATCATAAATACCTCCTAAAAGATGAGTTGAGGGACGAAGCCAAAATCATAATTTTATGTTTAAAACTAAATAATGATTTTGACTACGTCCCTGGAATCATAATATATATTATTCAATTTAAATTATATTATTCTAAAAATAATTAAACTTAAAAATACATAAGCATATTTATAGAAAGTTTTTGAATGAAGTATATTCGACATATGGCGGAATGTTTCAATAAAAGCACTATATTTATCAGCAAAGGTAACTACTACTGTTTCTTTATAATGTGGAATTTTTATTGTGACTGGCCACATATGATTAACTATTACGTCTTTTTCTATGTCATTTAAATTAAAAATTCCTGTTGCATTTTTTAGAGCAATTTTAGGATGCATAAAAGCGTGTTGACCTTTCCAACTTCTATCTGTTCTAATATGATTATGCCAATCATACAAAAATAAATCATGAAGCATTGCACCACGAGTGGCAGAAACATAATCAAGATTTAATTTTTTACAAACTGTGTATGTATAATATGCAACTTGCATACAGTGATTATAGCAAGAAGTGCCAGCATGTTGATTATATATTTTCATTTCTTGAACTTTCGCATTTTTTAATAAATCATTTATAATAGAAAAAAATTCTTCTAATGAAGTATTTTCAGCTATTAAATCTTTTGTTATCATAAGGTAAAGTCCCCTTTTTTTAAACTCTACTTAAATTATATCACAGTAACATTGAAAATGATACAAATTTAATAGAATTTTAATAAATTGACAGAAATTAACATAAGTTGTATAATGTTTGATAAGTCTTAACAGACAAATTACAACATTAAAAGGAGATCTTACTATGAAAAAAAGCGAAAAAATTCATGTTCGGATGAGTTTTGAGGAAGAGATTATTAAAAACCTTTTGCCAGCTGATTCGGATTTGGCAAGACGACTGGACTCTATTAGAAGATCTGAGAAGATCAAGGAAGCCTATGCAAGTGCTAAGCAAGAAGTAAAGAAAAAAGCAGCAGAGGCTGTTGCTAAAGGAGTCAAAGTCAATTTGAAGAAAGTTGGTAAGGCGTTTGCAGATGGGGTTCATTGCTCATTTACAATTTATGTACTTGGAATAGCTATCAATGAATCTGTCGAAAATGACATTCAAAAATCCTTAAAAAGATATATGCTTGAAAACATGACAGATGACCTTATGCTTGAAATTATTGAAAAAGTCAGGGTCGAACAAATTGAAACAATCGAAGAAATTATTCATGAGGCTATGTTTTCCAATAGGTTAAAAAATCTGATTGAAGATATCTTCGCAGAAAATGAAGAGGAGTAAGATTTCAACAAAAGAGGGTTGCTAATGCAACCTTCTTTAATTTATATTAAATTGAATTTTTTTATTTCTTTTTCTAAAATTTGTTGTTTTTCTATTGACATTGGAACTAAAGGCAAACGAACTCTCATACTATCATAACCAATCATAGACAAGGCAGATTTTATAGGAATAGGGTTTGTTTCACAAAATAGGCTATCTATTAGAGAAATTGCTTTTATCTGAGAATCTTTGGCTAAAGTGTAATTTCCACTTAAATAATCAAAAACCATATTATGAACAAATTTGGGTGCAATATTAGAAAGTACAGATATAACACCAATTCCACCTAAAGATAAAATAGGGAGAGTTTGGTCATCGTTTCCAGAATAAATATGCAAATTATCTCCACATAAACTGGAAATTTTAGCTATTTGAGATATATTACCACTTGCTTCTTTTATAGCTATAATATTAGGAATTTTAGAAAGTTCTAAACATGTTTTGGGTTCTATATTTAAGCCAGTTCTACTAGGAACATTATATAAAATAATTGGTAAAGAAGTGTTTTTGGCAATTTCGGTATAATGCATAATTAATCCATTTTGAGTAGTCTTGTTGTAATATGGTGTAACAAGAAGTAATCCATCTGCACCAACATTTTCAGCATATTTGCTAAATTCGATTACAGACTTGGTGTTATTTCCACCAGCACCAACAATAACTGGAACTTGTTTATGTACATTATCAATAACAAATTTGGCAACTTGTTTTTTTTCTTCTAAAGACATTGTAGATGACTCACCTGTTGTACCAAGAACAATAAGAGCATCAACACCTTGTTGTAATTGGAAATCAATAAGTTTTTTAAAAGTATCAAAATCAATATTTTCTTTGGTAAAAGGAGTAACTAAAGCTGTACCACAGCCAATAAATAAACTTTTTTTCACAAACATCCCTCCAACATATTTTTTTAATAGTATATGTAAAAAAAATAGAAATTGACAATAATTTACATAAATGCTATAATATAAAAACAGTCCATTGGACTAAATTATAATATGGAGGTCTTAGCATGACTGAAGTTGAACTGAAAGTAACAACATCGAAGGAAGAAATTCTGAGTATTGTTATGGCTGATGAGGAACTTGAAGAAAGATATCGGCAAGTTCTAAACAATGAAGCGGTTGTGAAAAGATGGAAAGAAGTATGCAGATCTATAAGTGATGCAATTGCAAAACAAAGGATGCGTAAATTCAAACCCAAAAAACTCAACGACTTCTTTAACAAAATGCTTGATGAAGTTGCAATAGAGGAAGAGGTTTGGCAGACCATTGAGTACAGCTATGTAAGAAATATCATCGAGGGAAACATTGGAGAGCTTTTTGTGGCTCCGTGCAAAACATTAAAAGAAGTTTTGATGAGTCACATGGATGTAAAATTAATGTTGGTGGTTATTAATTCTGCGGAAGAAGTAAAACTTGAACAGATTGGAGAATTGCCAGACTTAGTTAATTCGGCTGAAGTTATTTATGCCATCATTATGGAAGATGATGAATAAGACCAATAGTTAAAATAATAAAGCAACTGCGAATGCAGTTGCTTTATTATTTTAAAAATCCACTTATAATTTGTTCTTCTGCTTCTTTTTCCGTAAGACCAAGAGTCATAAGCTTAATAAGTTGTTCTCCTGCAATTTTTCCAATAGCAGCTTCATGAAGTAAACTTGCATCAACATCATTTGCTACTATTTTAGGGGTAGATGTAACCTTTGCCTTATCCATAATAATTGCATCACATTCAACATGCCCAAAACACTTGTTGTTTCCATTAACATTTGAGCTAAATTCTTGAACAGAGTTGTCTCTTGCAATAGCACGAGAGGCAACATGTACACTAGAATTTTCGCCATTTAAGTCAATATCAAAAATACTTTTAGCTATTTGATTTCCAGAAGTCATGACTCTTTCTGTAATAACTAGACTTGTATTATTCCCAAGTTCACCTTTAGTTTCACGAACTGTAGAAGAAACACCTTCGATTTGAATAGTTTCCATTTCTAATGTAGAACCTTCTTCAAGATTTACAATTGTTTGAGGGTTTAAAATTCTATCTCCAGTTCCATTGCCTTCTCCATAATGTTTTTCAATATATTTTACTTTAGATCCTTTTGATAAATGAAATGTATGAATACCATCATGTTCTGAAGTTTCACAAGAGCTGTTATGAATTCCGCAACCTGCAACAATTACTACATCAGCATTTTCTCCAACATAAAAATCGTTATATACAACATCATTAAAACCTGCTTCTGTTAATATAACTGGAATGTGTACACTCTCATTTTTAGTATTTGGCTTAATAATAATATCAATACCAGGCTTATCTTGCTTTGTAACAATATCAATATTTGCAGTAGTATTTCTAGCAACACCTTTGCCATTTTCACGAATATTGTATGCACCAATTGGAGTTTTTTCAATATCAGCAATGGTTTTTAGTAGATTTTTTTCAATTGTATCTAATTTATTTTCAATTTCATTACTCATATTAGTTACCTCCTTTTTCAAGCATTACTTTACATGGCTTTTGAGTATTATTTAAAAGTAGAGGAAGGACATCTTCTTTTTGACCAACAGCTTGTACTTTTCCATCAACAAGTAAAATAATTTCATCTGCAATATTTAAAATTTTCTCTTGATGAGAAATAATAACAATTGAAGAATCACTAATTTCGGAATGCATTTTTTCAAATACAGAAATTAAGCTATTAAAGCTCCATAAATCAATACCAGCTTCAGGTTCGTCAAATACAGTAAGCTTAGATTTTTTAGCTGCAAGCATAGCAATTTCAATACGTTTTAATTCCCCACCAGAAAGTGAATTACTAACTTCTCTATTTAAATAGTCTTTTGCACATAAACCTACATCAGAAAGATAGCTACATGCCTCTGAGACATTTATAGTGTTACCAGAGCTTAGTTCTATTAAATCTCTGACAGTTAAACCTTTGAATTTTACAGGTTGTTGAAAAGCAAAACCAATTCCAAGTTTAGCTCTATCAGTAATTCCCATAGCAGTAATGTCCTTTCCGTCAAAGAGAATACTACCAGAATCAGGCTTTAAAATACCCATAATAATTTTTGCAAGAGTAGATTTACCAGAGCCATTAGGACCAGTTATTGCAACTAACTTGCTATTATCTATTTTTAAACTTATGTTATCTAAAATTTGTTTATTGTCTCTAAAATAAGAAACATTTTTAAGTTCTAACATAATTTTACCTCCTTAAAATTTAGCACATATATTGTACCACAAAGTGAGCAAAAATACCAGATTTTGAATAATATTTAGTAAAAATACTAAAATAAATATATAAAATATTGACATACGTTAAAACGTACGCTATAATATAAATATAGGGGTGATTAAAAATGACGAATATAAATGTTACCAATTTTAGAAAAGATATATATGAGTTATTAGAACAAACTATAAAGTTTAATGAACCAATAAATATTACAACTAAAAATGGGAATGCAGTTGTTATATCAGAGGAGGATTATAACGGACTAATGGAAACAGTATATTTATTAAATGCACCAGGAATGAAAGAAAAACTTCTAAAAGGAAAAGAAACAAAAATAGAAGATTGTGTTGCAGAAGAAGAGGTGGAATGGTAGTGTATAAAATTGTTTATACCAAAGATTCAATAAAAGATATTGAAAAAATAAAAGGCACTAATTTGGATAAAAAAGTACTGGCTTTAATTGAGATAATAAAAAATAATCCATTTCAAACACCACCACCTTATGAAAAATTAGTAGGTGACTTGCAAGGCTTATATTCTAGAAGAATAAATATAAAACACAGATTAGTGTACCAAGTATTTGAAAGTGTTCAAACTGTAAAAATAATAAGTATGTGGACACATTATGAGAAAATATAAAAAGATTTGCCTCACGGAGTGAAGCAAATCTTTTTTAGAATTTTTCAATCCATTTATTTAAAATATTTGTAGCAATTTCTTTTGTAACATTATTTTTATCAAATAATGGATTATATTCAACTAAATCAGCAGATTTAATAATATCACTATACTTTGTAATTTCATCTGCCAATGCATAAGGTTTCTCTAAATTTATATCATTTGAAACACCAGAGACAACATTAGAAACTATTAAAGTTAAACCAAAGTATAAAAAATATTACAATTTATTGAAAATAAAAATATGTTGTGATAACATAAAATATATTAAAACAAAAGGGGAAAAAATATGAATAACAAAAGAACTAATTATTTAATAGCAATATTAAATATTATTGTAGTAATTACAATGATATTAATAACAGTTTTTGCAAGTGATATTGGAAAAGCTGTGATGGTAAATTATGATGATTATGGAATAGTAACAGTAGAATCTTTATATGGGTGTCGTGCATTGGAAATTTTTGCTTATAATATTAAACTGATTTTTATGATGGCGTGTGGATCTTTGACAATTACTAATATTGTTTCTGCAATACAAAATAGAAAAAATAAAAAAATATTTTTTTGGCAATTGGCATTTGGATTTTTGATACTATTTATTGGTATAAATGCAGCTGATTTGGTAGATAGTGATATTATGGAATGGAGTGATAGGATATTAATTGGAGCTCTCCCTATAATGTTTGCTATTATAAATATTATAAAAATAAGAAGAAATAAGCCGACAAGACTTAAATTCATATCATATATAATTGCAATTGTCCTAGCCATAGTAAGCTTTATATTTATTGGAATAATGCTATATATTTGGTCTTTAATAATAATAATAATGCAATTTATATATATACATAAACAAGAAAAAAATATAGATGAAAGTAATGCAAAAAAAATTATCAATATAATATTATATTATGTTATTGAAACTTTAATTGTAATATTATTTTTTAGTATATCAGCAATTAGTATAGTTAATACAAAGGTAAATGAGGCTAGGTATGAAAAGGAATTCTCGAACATATGCAAAAAAATATATAATATGCAGGGAGTAGAAAATGATGAAACTTACATTCCAGTAGAAAAGAATTCTAAATATGGATATATTGATGAAAATAACAAAGAAAAAATTGCATGTGAATATGATAGAGTTACTTTTTTTCAAAATGGGGAAATCAATGGTAAGAAATGCCACTTTGCACTAGCAGAAAAAGATAAATGTGATTATATAATTTCAAAGAGTAATGATAAAATTGAAATTAGCAATAATAAATATTTCAAAATTTTAAAAAAATTTATGCGGTACAAAAGCTGACGAAACATTTGAAATTAATAATGAAAACAAAACATTTTATACAGGTGCTTATACTAACTTTATGATGATATATTTTGCAAAATCTAACATTAACTTAGAACGTGAAATGGTATATAATTTAAAAGAGAAAAAAAGTGAAATAAAATTGCAAGAAATTAACGATGCATATTATTATAAAAATGAAAATTATACTATGAAAATAGAACTATTAGAAGATGAAAAAGGAGATTACACAGATAAAACTAAAGTGACGGTAACCAAAAAAGATGGAACAACATCATCTAGTATAGAAAAAATCGCATACTTTCATAATTATAATGGAACAATTGAAACACTAAGCAATGGCTGTATTGCGTTTTTCAATACAGAAGGCTTTACAAATGGGTGGTATGATAAATATGGAAATAGAATACAGATTGGTGGAAACTATCAAATACTTGATATAGATAATAATAAAATTTTTATAATTGATTATGAAAATGATATATATTATATTTTAAACATGAATGGAAAAACAATTTTAAAAACAAATGCACTTTATCCATATAATGACAGAATACTAATAAAAAATAAAAATAATAAAATGGTAATTTGTGATAGTGAACTAAACGAAATTTCAAATGAATATGATAAAATTATTTTAAACTTTTCAGCTGATCTCTTTTAGTTAATATGATAAAAAGAAAACCTGATATATATTAAAAATAAAAGGCATCTCATCTTGAGATGCTTTTTATTTTAAAATTTTTCAATCCATTTATTTAAAATATTTGTAGCAATTTCTTTTGTAACATTATTTTTATCAAATAATGGATTATATTCAACTAAATCAGCAGATTTAATAATATCACTATACTTTGTAATTTCATCTGCCAATGCATAAGTCTCCTCTAAATTAATGCCATTTTTAGCTGGAATTGAAACACCAGGAGCAACATTTGGATCTATTAAATCTAAATCAAAACTAATATGTACTCCATCTGTTCCATTTGAAGCAATAGCAAAAGCTTTTTTACAAATTTCTTCAACTCCATATTTTTTAATATCTTCAGTAGAAAATACAGTAACACCTGCATCTAATACATTACCCCATTCCCATGGGTCAATATCTCTACCACCAACAATAACAGCATTTTTGAAACTGTAAAATGGACCATCATGAAAATCAGCTAATATACTTTTTTCATAATGTGTAGCAACTGCTAAAGGCAAACCATGTAAGTTGCCAGTAACAGAAGTAGGGTAGGTATTGAAATCAGCATGTGAATCAAACCATATAATTCCCATATTCTTATTTTCTTTTATAGAACCTAAGCTCGAACCAATTGCGGTAATGTGATCTCCACCTACAAGTAAAGGAAACTCACCATCTTGTATAATTTTGCGAGTTGTTTTATATAACCTTTCATTAAATTCATTAATTCCTTCTAAGTTCCTTTTTTCATTTTTTGAGTCTAAAGCTTTAACCGCTAAAACTAAATTATGCATTTTCGTATAATATGCATCTTTTTCAGCATCATTCATTTTTTCTTCAAAATGAATTTCATGCATTTCTAGTAACAAATCATCAAACTTTGATACAAAACTATTAATATCATTTGAACTAGAACTCGAGTGAGATTCTTCACTTTTTTTGTTACCTTTCAAAATATAATTTTGAGAAATATTGCTTGATTTTAAACCTTCTGTTAAGGCTTGTGCCCCAAGCTCAGCACCATCAATTTTTAGACCTAAGTCTGTACATGCACTTATAATTGATATTTTTTTCATTTTAAACCCTTCTTTAAATTTTCACTAACATGATGATGATAATTATCAAACATCAGAAGTACGGCAAAGATTATATCAATAAGCTAAAAAAAAGTCCAGAGTTTTTAATAAAAAATCCCTCTATAAAAGAAGAATTTTAATTATTTGATTTCAACTACAGTTACACCCATTTCGCCCTCACCAAATGTACCTATGCGAAAACTTTTTACATGAGGATTTTTTTTCAAAAACGAATGAATGCCTTCGCGGAGTTTACCTGTGCCTTTACCATGAACAATCCTAACAGGCGAAATGTTTGCAGATGCACAATTGTCTAAATATTTATCAATAACATAAATTGCTTCATCAACATTTTGACCAATAACATTTATTTCAGGAGAAACAGTTTTAGCTTTTGATTCTTTATTTGTAGTGACCTTTCCAGATTCTTTAACTTTAACAGTATTAGTTAAACTTTTTCTTAAATCTGAAAGCTTAATATTCACTTTCATATTGCCAACCTGAACTTGGACTTCATTAGATTTATTAATTTTATTACCAACAATAAATCCATTCGAACCAAGAGAAGTAATGTAAACATTTAAGCCATCTTTTACATCTGACTCAGTTAATGCTTCAAAACTATTATTTTGCTCAGTATAATGAACAGAATTTATAGCTTTTAATTTATCATTTAGTTTATTTCTTAAATTATTTGCCTGTTTTATATCAGAAGAATTATTAAGCTCATGTATAATTTCTGTAGCCTCTTCTTTGGCAGAAAGTAAAATATCGCGTGCTTCTAATTTAGCATTTTCAAGCAATTGTGATCTTTTTTCTAAAACATCATCTTGTTTTTGTTGTAAACTTTTTCTTAAAAGCTCAACTTGTCTTAAATTTTTTTCTGTTTCTTCTTTCTGCTTTTCAATTTCTAACTTACTATCATAAATACTTTTTAATAATTCCTCAATTGGTATTTTATCATCTTTTAAATGACTATTTGCTACATTTAGTATTTTCTCATTTAAACCAAGTCTTTTACTAATAGCAAAAGCATTACTTTTTCCAGGAATACCAACTAATAGCTTATATGTTGGCTTTAGATTTTCTATATCAAATTCAAAACTTGCATTTTCAAACCCATCTGTTATTAATGCATATTCTTTTAATTCTTGGTAGTGTGTAGTGCAACAAACTATACTTCCAATATCTTTTAAATAACTTAAAATACTAATTGCAAGTGCGGCACCTTCTAAAGGGTCTGTACCAGAGCCTAGTTCGTCTAATAAAACCAAACTATTATGATCAGCTATATTAGTAATTTCAACAATATTTTTTATATGTGCAGAAAATGTACTAAGAGATTCTTGTATACTCTGCTCATCACCAATATCAGCAAATATATGAGAAAAAACACTTATGCTACTACTTTCACTACAAGGAATAGGTATACCAGAATAAGCCATTAAAAGTAATAATCCAACAGTTTTCAATGCAACAGTTTTTCCACCTGTATTTGGACCAGTAATTAAAAGCGAAACATAGTCTTTACCTAAAGAAATATCTATAGGAACAACCTTATCCTTGTCAATTAAAGGATGTTTTGCTTTATATAAATCAATGTATTTGTTATTATTTAAAACAGGAATAATTCCAAAACTGTCAATTCCAAAATTAGCTTTTGCAAAAATCAAATCAATATTAGCAATAAGAGTTAAATTGTTTTTTAATTGACCAACATATTCATATAATGAAGAAGAAAGTATTTGTAAAATTCTTTCAATCTCAATATCTTCTTCGATTTTTATATGATTAATTTTATTGTTTAATTCAAATATACTTGTTGGCTCAATATATAAAGTAGAACCACTACTAGAAGTATCATGTATAAATCCTTTTATATAACTTCTATATTCTTCTTTAACAGGTATAACATATCTATTATTACGAATTGTAACAATTGGTTCCATTATATATTTAGCATAAGTACTAGAATGAATAAATCCATTTAACTTATCTTTAACTTCTTGCTCAAAGTTTTTTCTGTTTCTTCGTAAGCTAGCAAGCTTACTAGATGCGTTATCAGCAACGGAGTTTTCATCAATTATTTTATCAAAAATATTTTTTTCAATAGAAGGGTTTGAATAAAGAAAACTAAAATATTTTTCTAGATATTCAAAAGTAACAGAAGAATCATCATAAAAATATTCTTTTAATTCTCTGCACATTTTTAAAAGTACAGCAAAATTAAGTAATCCTTTTATAGATAAAGTTTGATTACTTTCTAAAACTTTAATATATTTTTCTAATTCTTCAGTTTCATAAAATGGTGGAATACCTTTTTGATGTAAAAGTGTATCAGCTTGTTTGGTTTCGTTAAGCAAAACATCAACTTGTTCATAAGAAAAATTAGGAACTAATTGCTCACACAAATTTTTTCCTAAATAAGTTTTACAATATCCACCTAGATTTTTTATAATTTCATTATATTCTAATTTATTTAAAATAGCGTCCATAATTATAACCTCACGTACATATTATGCCATAAAATACGTGAAAAAACAAGAAAAACAACATACTCGGGTCAAAAAAAGAATAAAATACTTAAAAATACTTGCAATTGCTATAAAAGTAGGGTATAATAACAATGCATATTGAATTACAAGAAGAGTGGGAACAAAGCCCACTCTTCTATCATGAAGAAAGGAGAAAGACGTTAAGAAGGGATGAAGATGTGTCCCCGAACTGACAAAAATGTCAGTTAAAGAAACGTCCCCAAACTGACATGGAGGAAAAAATTGAGGCTTTGATTGGTAAGACAATTGAAGATTTGGGCTATGAGCTTTATGATGTTATTTATGAGAAGGAAGCAAAGGACTTTTATTTGCGTATTTTTATAGATACACCTAATGGTATTAGTTTAGATGATTGCGAAAAGGTTAATGATGCAATAAACCCAATATTGGATGAGGCAAATTATATAAAAGATCAATATTTTTTAGAAGTTTCTTCACCAGGTGTGGAAAGAAGACTTAGAAAAAATAAACATTTTGAAGCAAGTATTGGTAAAGAAGTTGATGTTAATTTATATAGTCCTATAAAATTGAAACAAGATGAAATAAATGAAAAAAAGAAAAATACAACTAAAAATATATCTGGAATTTTAAAGGGTTTTGATGAAAGCAATATAACTCTAGAAATAGAATCAAATGAAGAAATAAAAATAGAAAGAAAAAATATTTCAAATATAAAAATTAAATTTAATTGGTAATAAGGGAGGAATTTGAAAAATGAAAAAGAAGGCAAATATACTTGCAATTGATAGCACTGAATTAATGATGGCTTTAGATGAACTTGAAAAAGAAAAAGGAATAAAAAAAGAAGCAATACTAGAATCTATAGAAACTGCTTTAGTAACAGCATATAAAAGAAACTTCGATTCAGAAGAAAATGTTAAAGTTACTATGGACGGACAAACTGGAGAAATTCATATATATGCTGTAAAAGATGTCGTAGAAGAAGTTGAAAATCCTAATACACAAATTTTACTAGCAGATGCTAAAAATATAGATAGCAAATTATTAGTTGGAGATAAAGCTGAAATTGAATTAATGCCTAAAAACTTTGGAAGAATTGCTGCTCAAACTGCAAAACAAATTATAGTTCAAAAAATTAGAGAAGAATCTAGAAATCTAGTATTTGATGAGTTTAATGAAAGAAAAGGCGAAATAGTTTCTGGTATAGTTCAAAAAGCAGATGGAAACATAGTAGTATTAGACTTAGGAAAATTAGAAGCTGTTATGCCAGCTAAAGAACAAGTTCCAACTGAACATTACCATGTAAATGACAAAATTAGAGCATATATTGTTAATGTAGAAAAAGGATTAAAAGGTGCTCCACAAGTTACTGTTTCAAGAGCTTGTAGTGATTTTGTAAGAAAATTATTTGAACTTGAAATTCCTGAAATTTATGAGGGAGTTATTGAAATAAAAAGTGTATCAAGAGATGCTGGAAATAGAAGCAAAGTTGCAGTATATTCACCTAATGAAAATATTGACCCAGTTGGTTCTTGTGTTGGACAAAAAGGAATTCGTATTCAAAACATTATAAATGAACTTAATGGAGAAAAGATTGATGTTATTGAATGGAATCAAGATCCTGCAATTTATATTTCTGCAGCATTATTACCTGCACAAGTTATGGCAGTTGATGCTCATGAAGATGAAAAATTTGCTCAAGTAATTGTACCAGATGATCAATTATCATTAGCAATTGGTAAAGCTGGTCAAAATGCAAGACTTGCAGCTAGATTAACAGGATGGAAAATAGATATAAAGAGTGAAACTCAATTTAGAGAAATGTTATCAAAACAACAAGAGTCAGATGAAGAAACAAAAACAGAGGAATAATGAATAAAAAGTATAAATACATTAAAAATAAAGGAAGTGAGCATTTTGAAAAAAATACCTAGTCGAACTTGTATAGGGTGTGGAGCTCAAAAAGGCAAAAATGAGCTTATACGTATTGTGAAAAATCAATCAGGAGAAATAAAACTTGATAAAACAGGTAAATTACCGGGTAGAGGCGCATATATATGTGATAAATCAGAATGTTTAGAATTAGCAATACGTTCTAAAAAACTTGAAAAAGCATTTGAAACAAAAATAGAGGAAAGTGTTTATGAAAGTTTAAAAAATACTATAAATCAAGGAGTATAAAATTTGGTTAATAATCAAAAAATATGTGGGCTAATAGGACTAGCAACCAAGGCTGGAAAAATAGTTGCTGGAACAGATGCGTGCTTACAAGATATAGATAAAAGAAATGTTAAACTATTAATATTAGCAATAGATGCATCTGACAGAACTAAAAATGTATTTAAGGAAAAATGCAAGCAATTAAATATTAATATATATGAAAAACTGACAATTAATGAAATTAGTAATTCGATTGGAAAATCAAATAAGGCTGTTTTGGGCATTAAAGATAATGGTTTTGCAAAGGCGATGAACAAAATAATTAATGGGGGTGAAATGATTGGGTAAACTTAAAGTACATGAACTTGCTAAAGAGTTAGGGTTAGAAAGTAAAGAACTAATAAAAAAAGCAAAAGAAGTAGGTATTGAGGTAACAAGTCATTTAAGTTCTTTGGAAGAAGAACAAATACAAAAAATAAAAAATATTTTTGAAAATAAGGGAGTAAAATCACAAAAAGGTATGGAGCAAGAAAAAAATAAAGAAAAGAAAGAAAAAAATACTAAAAAAGAAACTACACCAGTAATTATAAGACGTGAAGTTATATTAGCTGATGAGGAAAAACAAGAAAAGAAACAAGAAAAAACAGAAAGAAAAGATGTTGGTTTTGTTGAAAGAAAAAACAATAAAGATTTTAATATTGTTTATAGAAAACAACCTGTAAAACCAATGACTGTAAGTGAGCTATTTGGATTAAAAACAGAGAAAAAAGAAGAAAAAGCTCCTGAGCCAATAAAAGAAGAACCTAAAGTAGAAGAAAAAAAGGTAGAAGAGAAAAAGGAAGAAATTAAACAGCAAGCAAAACCTGTAGAAGTAAAACCTACAGTTACTTCAAATGCAGAAAACAAAAACAATTACCCTAATCGTGAAAAAACAAACAATCAATATCAAGGAAATCGTTTTGAAAATCGCCAAAACAATAATTCAGGCTCAAACAATTATCAAAACCGTTATGATAATAATCGCCCAAATAGATTTGGAAATAACCAAAATAATGGAAATTATGAAAATCGCCAAAGAGACAATAGATTTGATAATCGCCAAGGAAATAATAGGTTTAATAATAACCGCCAAAATGGAGATAATAAATTTAATAACCAAAATAGAAACGGACAAAGACCATTTAATAGAAATAATGGAAGACCTTTAGATAATTATGGAATTGATAAAAACATTAAAGATATAATGGCTACGGAAATAGTTGAAAAAGAAGATAAAAGAGATATTAGTACAAGAGCAATTGACAAAGAAAAAGCAAATCGTTATGAAGATAATAAAGCTAAAAAAGGAACTAAGGCAAAGAAAAATGACCGTTTTAGTGAAGATTTTAATGAGGGTAAATTAAAAGATTTAAAACAAGTTGATAAATTATCACACATGTTTAATGAACAAGAAGGCGGAATGCTTGACTACTATGACCTTACAACAGCAAGAGGAAAGAAAAATAAACGTAAGCCACAAAAAGATGAAGAAAGAACAAAACAAAAAATATTTGAATTAACAGAAATTACAATTCCTGAAATGATTACAGTAAAAGACTTAGCTGCTGAAATGAAAAAAACAAGTGGAGAAGTTATAAAGAAGTTATTTAACTTAGGAATTATGGCTACAATTAATAATACAGTGGACTTTGATACAGCATTTTTGGTAGCTCAAGAATTTGGAATTACAGCTAACAAGAAAGAAGAAGTAAAAGAAGAAGATATTTTATTTGATGATACTGAGGATAAACCAGATGAATTAGAGCCTAGACCACCAGTAGTTGTAGTTATGGGACACGTTGATCATGGTAAAACATCACTTTTAGATGCTATTCGTAGTACAAATGTTATTGAAGGTGAAGCAGGAGGAATTACTCAACATATTGGTGCTTATAAGGTAAATATAAATGGAAGAGAAATTACATTTTTAGACACGCCTGGCCATGAAGCATTTACAGCAATGCGTGCTAGAGGTGCTCAAATTACAGATATTGCAATTCTTATTGTTGCAGCAGATGATGGTGTTATGCCACAAACAGTTGAAGCTATAAACCATGCAAAAGCAGCAGGAATTCCAATTATTGTTGCAGTTAATAAAATTGATTTGCCAGGTGCAAATGTTGAAAAAATAAAACAAGAATTAATGGAATATGAACTAGTACCAGAAGAATGGGGTGGAGATACAATTTATGTTCCAATATCTGCTAAAAAGAAAATAAACATTGATAATTTATTAGAAATGGTATTATTAGTAGCTGATATGAAAGAATTAAAAGCAAACCCTAATAAACAAGCTAAAGGAACTGTTATTGAAGCAAGACTTGATAAAGCTAAAGGACCTATTGCATCAATGCTTGTACAAAGAGGAACTTTAGACGAAGGAGATACAATAGTTGTTGGTAAATCTATTGGTAGAATTCGTGTAATGAAAAATGATAAAGGCCAAAGAGTTAAAAAAGCAGGACCTTCAACACCTGTTGAAATAATGGGATTAACAGAAGTTCCAGAAGCTGGAGATACTTTCTATGAAGTAAAAGACGAAAAAATGGCTAAACATTTAATTGAAAGAAGAAAACGTCAAGAAAGAGAACAAATAATAAACGAAAATAGCAAGGTAACATTAAGTAACCTATTTGAAAAAATGGAAAGTGAAAACCTAAAACAATTAAACATTATAGTAAAAGCAGATGTACAAGGTACAGCTCAAGCATTAAAACAATCGCTTGAAAAATTATCTAATGACGAAGTAAAAGTTAAGGTAATACACGCTGTAGCAGGAGCTGTAACAGAATCTGATGTTCAACTTGCAAAAGCAGGAAAATGTATTATTATTGCATTTAACGTAAGGCCTGTTAATACTGCAAAAGACATGGCAGAAAAAGAAGGAGTAGAAATTAAACAATACTCTGTTATATATCAAGCAATTGAAGATGTTCAAGCAGCTATGAAAGGAATGTTAGACCCAGTTTATGAAGAAAAAATAATAGGTAATGCAATTGTAAGACAAACATTTAAAGTTTCAGGAGTTGGAACAATTGCTGGTGTATTTGTAACAGATGGAAAAATTGAAAGAAATGCAGGAGTAAGAGTAATACGTGAAAATGTAGTTATACATGATGGAAAACTAGTATCATTAAAACGTTTCAAAGATGATGCAAAAGAAGTTACAAAAGGCTTTGAATGTGGTCTTCAAATTGAAAATTACAATGATGTTAAAGAAGATGACACATTAGAATTTTACGTAATGGAAGAAGTTAAACGTTAAAAGGAGAGAAAACAATGCCAAAAAATGAGGCAAGACTTAATAGAGTTAATGAAGAATTAAAAAAAGAAATTAGCCGTGTACTTACTTTTGAGCTTAAAAACTCAAAAGTAACAGGGCTAGTTAGTGTAACAAAAGCTAAAATAACACCTGATTTTAAATATGCTAAAATATATGTAAGTATTTTAAACTCTAAAAGCATTGGTAAAACAATGGAAGGCTTAAAAGAATCTTCAGGATTTATTCGTAGCCAAGTTGCAAAAAATATTAATTTAAGAATTACACCAGAGCTTATATTTGAACTAGACGATTCATTAGAATATGGTGCTAAAATTGATAGCATTTTAAATGAATTGAGAAAAGAAAAAAATAAATAAGAATAGAGGTATAAAATGACTTTAGATAATATTTTAGAACAAATTAACAAAGCAGAAAAAATAGTAATATTAACACATGAAAACCCAGATGGAGATGCAATTGGAAGTAGTTTAGCTATGTACCACGCATTAAAAGCATATGGAAAAAATCCAGATTTAATAATTCCTGAGCATCCAAAGGTATTTAACTGTTTACCAGGAATAGATGAAATCAAAACAGAAACTAACATAGAACATTATGATTTGGCAATTTCACTAGATTGTGCTTCTATGAAAATGCTAAATGGATTTTCACAATATTTTGAAAATGCAAAAGAAAATGTATGTATTGATCATCATGGAACAAATACAATGTTTGGTGATTATAACTATGTTAATCCAGATGCACCAGCATGTGCACAAATTTTATTAGTAATTTTAGAATATTTTGGTATAGAAATTACAAAAGAAATTGGTACATGTATATTAGCTGGAATTATAACAGACACAGGTGGATTTAAATATCAAGGAGTTACTGCAGAGACTTTTGAATTTGTTGCATGGCTTTTAAATAAAGGTGTTAATGTATCAAAAGTATATCATCAAGTATTACAAACCAAAACAAAAGCTAATTTTGAATTACACAGAATAGCAAACAATAGAGTAGAATTTTTGGCAGATGGAAAAATTGCATATACATATATAACAAAAGAAGACGAAGAAAAAGTTAAAGCAGAAAGTGGAGATCACGAAGGAATTGTTGAAATAGGTAGAGATGTTGAGGGTGTCGAAGTTTCAATATTTATACGTCAAACAGAAAAAGGCTGTAAAATATCACTTCGCTCAAATGACTATGTAAATGTATCAGATGCTTGTGTTGTATTTGGAGGAGGCGGACACCCAAGAGCAGCAGGTTGTACAATCCAAGGAACCATTGACCAAGTAAAAGAAAAAATAGTAAAAGAAGTAATGAGATTATTATAAGATGAATGGAATTTTAATAGTTAACAAACCAAAACAATATACATCACATGATGTGGTAGCAAAAGTTAAAAAAATATGTGGTGAAAAAGTAGGTCATACAGGAACATTAGACCCAATGGCAACAGGAGTGTTACCACTACTTATTGGACAAGGGACAAAACTTTCAAAATATTTAATAAGTCATGATAAAATATATGTATCTACAATTCAACTTGGAAAAAAAACAGATACTTTAGACAGTGAAGGAAATATAATAGAAGAAAAAGCTGTTGATATAAAATTACTAAATAAAGAAAATGTTCAAAAAGTATTAGATTTTCAAAAAGGAAAGCAAACGCAAACACCACCAATTTATTCTGCAATTAAAGTAAATGGAAAAAAATTATATGAATATGCGAGAAAAGGTGTAGAGGTTGAAATACCAAAAAGAAAAATAGAAATATATAATATTGAATTACTAAATATAAATGAAAAAGACAAAACAATTGAATTTAAAGTACATTGTTCAAAAGGAACATATATTAGAACTTTGTGTGAAAATATTGCAGAAAATTTAGGAACAATAGGATATATGAAAGAACTAAATAGAGTTCAAGTTGGACAATTTAATTTGAGCCAATCTGTTACAGTTGAAGAATTAGAACAAAATAGAGAAAATGAAAAATTTTGGAATCAACATTTAATAACTATACAAAAATTTTTTGAAAATTACCCAATAATTGATTTAAAGAAAGAAAAACTAAATTTATTTTTAAATGGAGTACAATTAACAAACAACAATAATGATGGTTTATATCAAATAAAAGTTAATAACACTATTATAGGAATTGGAAATATAAAAAATAAATTATTAAAAAGAGAAATAATATACTAAAAAGTAGTATCTTCAAGTTTAGATACTACTTTTTTATTAATAAAAATAACTATCATTTAAATTTGTTTCTTCAGAATAATTGCCATCATAAATACTTTTACTGCCATCAGAGTTTTGCAAAGGAATTTGCAATGACACTGGATATGAATAATCTTCATCTAATTTATTAATAATATGAATTGTAAATGAAACATCATTTTTTATAGATGATAAAGGAATAGATGCCCTTTTTAATATAGAACCATCAAATGTTAAACTTTCTTCAATATTATTAATAACATGACCGGTTTTTATATTTTTATTTAAGTAACGAAGAGTAATAGGCAAAATTAAATCTTCATCAATACTAGGTTCTAAGTTAACATTATTTAATAAGCTCTCCTTATTATTTACTATATTAAAATCAATTCTATTTTGTTGTTCAGTAGAATTAGAAATATCTTCATCAGTTATTAAACCAAAATTTACAAAGGGAATATAACTTAAACTTAAATTTTCAAAATTATTATTTGAAAAACTTATATTATCTATATAAACTTTTGAAATGCTATATTTAGAGTCAGCATCAACTACTTGAACATCATTACTAATTATATCTTTAACATTATTTATATTTAAACTTAAAGCAATATCTGTATATTGACTAACATCAATATTCCACATTGCTTTGCCTTCTTTAGCATTTAAACCAGTAGCACTGCTATAGCAATATATTTTTGATAAATAAAAAATAGATGATTTTTTATTTAAACTAGAAACACTATCGGCAAAATTTTTTCTACCAAACCAATTTGGAACAAAAAATAATGCCAAAGAAACTATAACAATAATACATAAAAAAAGTAAAACAATTTTAGCCCAATTAGCTTTAAAAAACATTATAAAATTATTTTTCATAAAAACTCCTAAACTATTTAATAAAATTAAGATATCACAAACTATAAAAAAAGAAAATAGAATTTAATAAAAAATATAACCTAACTATTGAAAATTTTATATAGCTATAATATTATAAATATAAAATTGAAAAAGGGGAGATTTTATGTCAAAAATTAAAAGCTTTTTTACAAAAATGGCTACAAATTATAAAAGCAGTTTTAAAAAATACACGGCTACAAACATATTAATAATACTAATGACATTGTTTTTTGTAATCAAATATAATGATTTACCAAGAATAACAAGTGAAATACTATTAATAGCAACTGTGTCTGGAGTAGGATTTTTTACTTGTGAAACATATTTGAAAAAAGTGTGGCAAAGGGTAATATCTTATATAGTATGTATAGGGATTGCAGTTATATTTGAGTCAGGCATAATACCTGAAAATGAAATGGTATGTACAGGTTATGTACTTTCTGTATTTTTAATAGGATTAATAAAGGCAATTAAAAACACAGAAGTAGATATTGGAGAATATATTATAAAAGTATTAAAAAATCTTTTTAATGTTGGAATTATATATACAATTTTGAATATAGGACTTACATTAATTTTATTAATATTTATGATATTAATATTAAATAATGAAAATAATTGGGATTTAATGGCAAGGCTACAAATAGCATTACTAGGTTTTTTAGTATTACCAGCAAGCTTAGTTGCTATAACAGAAATAAACAATGATATTTCAAAATTTATAAAAACAATTATATTATATATAATGTTACCATTAACAATAATTGCCACAGCAATAATTTACATATATATGGCAAAAATATTTATAATAAGAGAAATACCATCAAATGCAATATATAGAATATTAGCAGGATTATTTACAGTGGCATTTCCAATATGGGTAAGCATATATACATTTAAAGAACAATCAAAATCAATAGAAAAAATGTGCAAAATATTACCAATAGCATTTGCTCCATTCATATTATTACAAATCTATTCAATATATACTCGTATTGCAGAAAATGGGCTTACACCAAGTAGATATATTGGTGTAGTATTTATAATATTTGAAATAATAGCAATTTTCTTATCTTTATATAAAGAAAGAAAATATTTAATACATACTATAACAACAGCAGTTATATTAATAGTAATATCTACAATACTACCTGTTGTAAATATGCAATCAGCATCTTATATAAGTCAATCAAATAGACTAAAAAAGGCATGGAAAGCAAACCAAACATTTAACCAACTTTCAGATGAAAACAAAAATATATCTAAAAGTGCATATAAGTACTTAATAAGAGAAAATAACTCAATCAAATATATTCCAAGCTATATTGATGATGAAGCAATAAAAAATTATAACAAAAGTGATAATTATTCTTATACTAATTATTTACATTATGAGTATATTGATTACCCAAAAACATATGGATATAGTGAAAATGAAATTATACCAATTGAAGAGTATAAAAAAATACAGCCAGTTAGAGTAACAGAAGCTGATAAACAACTTAATACTATAACAAATATAAGCCTAACAAATTCAGTTACAGTTGACCTTAGAGAATATATATCTAAAATAGTTGAAGAAGATAAAGTAAGTGATAAAAATGTACAAGAATATATAAAGTTAAACCATAAAATAAAAGTAGATGAAAATACAGATTTTTATATTACAAAATTTAACTTAAATTATGCTAATCCAAGAGCAGTATATGTAAGCTATCTTGTAATAGAAGGATACATATTATATAAATAAAAATAAATTTGGTAAAAAAATCAATTGTAATTTTATATACTTTATGATAATATATATTTAATAATTAAATAGAATTTATTTTTCCCTGCGTAGTACGTGCAGACTGGAATTTTAGAACCAACAAATTCTAAACGGGAATCTGCCTTTGAATGTGGCGTGTAGGCTTATGCATATTGTAAGAAACCCAGGAGCATTCAACAAGATAACCACCTGTGTAAACAGGTCCTTAAAATTTCATTCATTTTACGGCTAAGGCGGGGTTTTTGTTTTATTAAATGCCATTGAAAAAGAATATAAATAAATGTTATAATACTTTAAAGTTAATGCCTTGTGAAAGGAATGAAACAGAAAATGAAGCAAATAGAATTAATAAAATTTGGAGAGAAATGTTTAAGACAAAAAAACATACAAGATGCAAATATAAAAGCAAGACTCCTTTTGCAACATGTACTAAATCAAAATAAACAACAAATAATTATTAATAGCGAAAATATGGTTGATAAAATAAAAACAGATGAATATGAAGAATGTATAAAAAAATTAATAAATGGAACGCCATTGCAATACATTACTCATGTTCAACAATTTATGGGATTAGACTTTTATGTAGATGAAAATGTATTAATTCCTCAACCAGATACAGAAATTTTGGTTGAAGAGTCAATAAAACTAATTAATAAAAAGCAAACAGTAGAAGTGTTAGATTTGTGTACAGGAAGCGGAGCAATTGCTGTTTCAATTGGTCATTATTGTAGACAAGCCAAAGTAATCGCAACAGATATAAGCAAAAGTGCTATTAATGTTGCAAGAAAAAATGCTAGCACAAATAATGTAAATATAAATTTTATTGAGTCAGATTTATTTAACCAAATTTCAGATTGCAAATTCGATTTTATAATATCAAATCCACCATATATTGAAACTGATGTAATAAATACATTAAGTGAAGATGTAAAAAATGAGCCATATATTGCCTTAAATGGTGGAAAAGATGGGCTAGATTTTTATAAAAAAATATTAAATGAGGCACATAATTATTTGAAACAAAATGGATATTTATTATTAGAAATTGGCTATAACCAGGCAAGAGCAATAAGAAATTTACAACATAATAATTTAAAGTTAGTAACACAACAACCAATAAAAGATTTGGCAGGAAATGATAGAGTAATGATTTTTATAAAGGAGAACTAATATGTCATTTTCAAGTGATGTAAAAGAAGAAATAAGTAAATTAAGTAATTTAGCAGATAAGGAAATAGTAAAATATGAATTATTAGGTTATTTAGCCACTGATAATATTACAATAGAAAAAAGTAAATTAAAATTTTGTACTGAGAGTGAATATAGCATTAATAGATTTAGTAAATTATTAAACAATTTGCAATATACAAATCAAAAAATTGAAATTATAGGTAAAAGATTTTACATAAGTGTAAACAAACCAGAATTCCCTGAAATTATATATAAAGAAAAAGTTGAGTTTAACAATATAACTCAGTTTGAAAATAAAGAACTATTAGAAAAAGCTTTTGTTAGAGGTGCGTTTTTAGGTGGGGGATCAATTAATAACCCTAAAAGTGCATATCATTTGGAAGTAACATTTTCATCAGTTGAGAATGCAAAGCTGGTACTAAAAATACTAGAAAAATACCAAATACAATTTAAAAGTATTGAAAAGAAAAGTGGTTATTCAATATATACAAAAGATGGAGATGAAATTTCAAAACTATTGGCTCTTATTGGTGCTAATAGCTCGGTACTTAAATTTGAAGAAATACGAGTTTATCGAGATATTAGAAATAGTGTAAATAGAAAAGTAAATTGTGAAACAGCTAATTTAAATAAAACTGTAAATGCAGCTTTAAAACAAATAGAAGATATCAATTATTTAAAACAAATTGGGCAATTTAAAAAAATGCCAGAACAATTACAAGAAATTGCAAATTTAAGATTAGAAAACCCAGAGGCTTCATTAGTAGAAATAGGAAAAATGCTATCAAGACCAATAGGAAAATCGGGTGTAAATCATCGTTTTCAAAACATAGAACAATTTGCTTTAAGATTCAAACGCCAGTAATTATATTACTTTTAGATTAAATTGGAAGCACAGCGATTAACAGTTATATTATTTTTCTAAAGCCGGAACGTCGCTTGCACTTTGAATATTTTTTTTCTCGACTAAAGCACGAAAAAATATATGTCAAAGTCGCTGTTCCTACTCAAACAATTTAATTAAATTTAAAAATAATATAACTGTTAATCTAAAAAATAAGAAAGGAATAAACTTATGCGAAGAAAACAAATTGGACTATACATACACATTCCATTTTGTAAACAAAAGTGCAGTTATTGTGATTTTTGCTCTTATGCAAATAAGGAAAGCTTTGTAAAAAGATATATGCAATGTGTATTAAAAGAAATAATAGAAGTAGGAAGCAATAATAAAACTGATTTTGAAAATGGAAAAGATGATTTATTTTTAGTTAAAACTATATATATTGGTGGAGGAACACCATCATTAATTGATAGCAAATATATTACTCAAGTTATTGAAGATATAAAACTAAATTTCGAAGTTGATGAAAAAGCTGAGATAACAATAGAAGTTAATCCAGGAACAGTTACATTAGAAAAGCTAGAAGATTATTATAAAGCTGGAATAAATAGATTGAGTATAGGCTTACAATCTACTCATGAACACTTACTAAAAGAAATTGGAAGAATACACACATATTTGGATTTTATAGATACTTATAGGTTTGCAAGAGATGCAGGATTTAAAAATATAAATGTAGATTTAATGATAGGACTTCCAAATCAGACATTAGAAGAAGTACAAGATTCGATTGAAGAAATAGTATCTATGGAACCAGAACATATTTCAGTATATTCTTTAATTTTAGAAGAAGACACACCATTATTTAAAAAAGTAGAAGAAGGTTTAGAATTACAAAATGAAGAGTTAGAAAGAAAAATGTATTGGGCTGTAAAGCAAACCTTAGAACAAAATGGATATATTCATTATGAAATATCTAATTTCGCAAAAAAAGGGTATGAATCAAAACACAATTTAGATTGCTGGAATCAAAAAGAATACATAGGATTTGGAATAGCAGCACATTCATATACAAATGGAATTAGGTATTCAAATATAGAAAATTTAGAACAATATATAAAAAATTATGAAGAAGATAATACAGAGGAAAATTTAGTATTTCATGAAAAGCAAGATATGGAATCAATGCAAAAAGAATATATGTTATTAGGACTAAGAAAGATAGAAGGAGTAAGTATACAAGAATTTAAAATAAAATTTGTTGCGAATCCTGTATTTTTATATCATGCTCAACTTGAAAAGCTTGTAAATGAAGAATTGTTAGAAATAGATGGAGATAGAATAAAACTTACTAACAAGGGCTTAGACTTAGCTAATATAGTATGGGAAGAATTTGTTTAAAAGAAATATAAATACTTGAAAAATTATTAAAAAAAAGTTATAATATTTATGTAAATAAGGCGAAAGAGGGTTAATATGAAGAAAAAAATTGCATTACTAGTAATCGTAATAATTGTAATTATTATATTATCAATAGTTTTAATAGATGAAAAAACAAAACAATATGCAGATTGGAATAGCCAAAAATCTGTAAATATGCCAATATTATCAGAGTGTATGACACCAGTTATTTACAATGAAGGCAAAGAGAAAGTAATAGAAGCAGATGAATTAGAAATAAAAAATTGTTCATGGTATGATTACATAGCTCAAGAAGGTAACACCGAAAATGGAGGAACTAGTAAATGGGCAAATGCAAAAACAAAAGATGGAAGTATATGGGTATGGGTACCTAGATATGCTTATAAAATAACATACAATAATGAAGAAGATAAAAGTGCAGGTGGAAAAATAGATGTTATATTTTTAAAAGGAACATCTAACAAAGATAAAAATGGAGAAGATGTAACCAAAAAAGGATATATTGTTCATCCAGCATTTAAAAATGGAGCTAGAAACAATTATTCTAATGGTGAGTGGAATAAAGAATTACCTGGAATATGGGTTTCAAAATTTGAAGCTGGATATGCAGGACTAAAAAATACAGCAGGTGAAAATGTGCAAGCAATAGACACAAGCATGATATACAAAACAGTTGGAAATAATGTATATGGTGAAGTCATAGAAAATGAAACAAAAATAAAATATCCAATATATATAGGTAGAACATATTCATATAATAATTTGGATGTTGGTGAAATGTTTAAACTATCAAAAGAACTTACAAAAGAGGGAAATCCATATGGATTTGATTCTAAAAATATAGACAGTCATATGATGAAAAATAGCGAGTGGGGAGCTGTTGCATATTTAGCACATAGCCAATATGGAAGGAATGGAACAAAAATTACAATTAACAATGTATGCAATGAAAAAATAGTAGGTGCATCAGCAATAACAGGTTATGCAGCTGATGAAATAAATCAAGCAGAAAATATAATAAATGAAGAAATAATTGGAGATGAGCTTAATAATTCATATGCATGGTACACAAAAAAAGGAACACTTGCAAGTACTACAGGTAACATGTATGGAATATATGATATGGTTGGAGGAACAATAGAATATGTGGCAGGATACTTGGAAAACATATCAGAAAACTTTATGATATATACAGAAAACTTTGGAAACATAAAAACAGGAAATAAGTATTGCACAATTTATAAAAATAATACAACAGAAGAAAAAGAAGATAATTATGTTGCAAATAGTAAAGTATATGGAGATGCAACAATAGAAATATCTAAACAAGGAGAAAATTATACTAGCTGGAATGGTGAGCCATCATTTTATATAACTTCAAACTCTGCATTCTTTTTAAGAGGGGGATGCTATGGAGAAGGAGAATTTGCAGGTATATTTTGCTATGAAATTCATAGTGGGCATTTAAGCTTAGATCATGGTTTCAGAACAGTACTAATAAATATATAAAGAAAGGGATAAATATGTTAAAAAAAGTAACAACAATAATAATTATTATTATATTGATTTGTTTAGTGTTTGCTAACCAAAAGTGTTATGCAATATGTAATACAATAAGAGCCAAAAAGGAAATTTCTGCAATTAAACTTACTTTAAATAATGGACAAACATTATATGATTTTGAAGTAAGACAAAGTGGAATATCGTCAGGGGTGCTTAACCCAGCTCAATTACAAAATACAAGAAGTTTAGACTTGATTTTTCTAATAGACACAGATTCTAGTGACTTAAATGCTGAAAAAAATATTGTAAAAACAGCAATAGATAGTTTTAAAAATCTTTATTCAGATAATGGATTATCAAAATTAAGTGTTGGAATAATTGGTTTTAATAATAATTCAATGTCAAGTTCCGAATTTTCAAGCCAAACGCTAAATATAAAAAAAATAGCATCACAAGAAAGTGAAATAATTAATGAGTTAAATAATTTAAACAATAATAAAAATATGAATATATTACAAGCGACAGAATTAGCTGACACTAAACTTCAATCTTTGCGGACCAACCGCTCCAAAACAACAAGTTGTTTTTATAATATCAGATGGAATAGCAACAAATGACAATACGAATGTTGTTCCTACCCAAAAAGCAGAGACCATTTGCTTTAACACACGTTCTAAGTTAAAAAATATGATGGAGCAAAAAATGACCTTGGTGTATGCATTAATAACAACTAGAAGCGGGTTTGAAACAGCATTATCAGGACTTGAGACTTTTACAAGAGAGAGGGAGTTTAAAGATTTAATATATGAAGTAATGAATCAAGGATCTTTCTATAATCAAATAGTAGACAATTTAGTACAAAGTAATGATATAATTTTAGATGCAAAAGCTGACAACATTTTAGTAAGTGATAAAATATTTTTATTTTTAGATCCTGAAATTGCTCATGGAGCAACACTACAAATTGAATATGTAATAACTGTATCAGCATTAAATGGGCTTGAGAATTATACAATTGAAGAAAACTTAACAAATTCTAATTTGAAATTTAGAGCAGATAATAATTTATTAACGGAAAATAAAACAAATGGGCAAGTTGGTTGGAAATATGTAAATGGAAAATTGGTTAAAACAGGAAGAGGAGGAACTACAGAAAAAGTAAAAATTGTTTTATCAACAGTAATATCTGCAGAAGATTTTAGATATACATACAAAAATAAGGCAATATGTGGTATAAAAAGTGTAGGACTTGGAGAATCAGTTGCAACAGGATATAGTAGAGTTGTTGAATCGCCAGAAGTTAGTATTATTCCTCCATTTGGAGATGGAAATACTTATGAAGCAAAAATTAAGCAATATGCTCCAATGGTAATAACATTAATAGTTACAACAGGTGTAGTAATATTTTTAATTACTAAAAAGAAAAAGTAAAAAACTTTGAAAGAAAAACTTTCAAAGTTTTTTTGTGCATTTTCACACAAATTTCACACAACTTTTTAGCAATATGTATTGACAATTGCTAAAAATGGTTATAATATATATGCAGTTTAGCAAACAAGAACTAAGAGTGCTAAAAAGATAGAAGGTGAAAATGTGTTAGATGATAGAAAAAAACAAATTTTACAAGCAATAATAGAAGAGTATATTAACACAGCAGAACCTGTAAGTTCTGGATCACTAGTCCAAAGATATAATTTGGATTATAGTAGTGCAACAATTAGAAACGAAATGGCTGAACTAGAAAAAAGCGGTTACTTAGACAAACCACATACATCAAGTCGGAAGAGTTCCTTCTGCAAAAGGTTATAGATTATATGTAGATGAGTTATTAAAAGATGATGATATTAGTTTAGAAGAAATAAAATACATACAATCTAAATTAGAAACAAGAGTTAATGAAATAGAAGAATTAACTAAAATAGCTACAAATACATTATCGGAAGTAACACATTACACATCAGTTGCAATAGGACCAAAAACAAACCTACAAAATATAGAAGAAGTAAAGTTTGTTCTTTTAGGAACTAGAATGTTAATGGCAGTTATACTAACAGACACAGGAATTATAAAAGAAACAATTATTAAATTTGATGAAGACATTACAGAGGACCAAGTAAATACATTAAACTTCATATTTAATAACAAGCTTAAAGGTAAGCCAATAGATGAAATAGATAAGCCTTTAGAAGAATATATATTTTCAGAAATGAATTATAGTTTAAATGTTATAAAACCAATAATGCAACAACTTGACAAAGTAATAAATGAAGAAGCAAAAGTTTATCTAGAAGGAACCAACAAGGTATTTGAACTTCCAGAATTTAAAAGTCTAGAAGTAGCTAAAAACTTTGTAAACTTAATAGACACAAAACAAGTTATGCTTGACTTATTAAATACAGGCTTTGCAAAAGATATAAATGTGTATATTGGTGATGAAAATGAAAATGAGCAATTAAAGGACTTTAGTATAATAACATTTAAGCATAGATATCAAGATAAAGACCTAGGAACTATTGGAATTATAGGACCAAAAAGAATGGATTACTCAAAAGTTATTTCAGTTATGAAATATATTAGTAAAAAATTAAATGGACAATAAAGAAAGGAGAAATAAAATGGCAGAAGGAAAACATGCAATGGAAAAAGGAAAAAAAGAAGTCAAACAAGAAGCTAAAGAACAAAAACAAAATGACGAAATAATTGAAATAAAAAAAGAAAATGAAACTCTTAAAATTCAATTAGATGAAACAAATGACAGATTAAAAAGAGTTGCTGCTGAATTTGACAACTATAAAAAAAGAAATGAAAAAGAAAAAGTTGGAATGTATAGTTCAGTTATGTCTGATGTAGTATCTAACTTTTTGCCAGTAATAGATAACTTAGAAAAAGCAGTAGCAAGCCAAACAGAAGATGAAAGTTATAAACAAGGAGTAGAACTTGTTTTAAAACAATTTAAAGATGTGCTAAAAGCAAATGGAGTAACTGAAATTGAAGCAGTTGGAAAAACTTTTGATCCAGAACTTCATGAAGCTGTAAGCTTAGTTGTAGATGAAAACTTAGGAGAAAAAGAAGTAAAAGAAGAATATAGAAAAGGCTATAAAATAGGTGATAAGGTTATTCGTCATTCTATGGTAGTTGTAGCAAATTAAAAATTAAGGGGAAAATAATGAACAGATATGATATAGATTCAATGTTAATAAATGATTACTCGCGATCTTATGTGGAACATGAGGAAGAAATGAGCGCACATTATAGACAGATAGAAATAATGAATAATGTAATAAGCATATCAAAAGTTCTTGCTATTGTTCTATTATCAATAATGTCAATTATAATATTAATTAATTTTATAAAACATAAAAAGAATAAAAAGATATGGATTATATTATGGATAATTGCACTAATTGTTTTAATAACAACACTAGTGATAGGCGAGTTACAGGTCTAGTAATCATATTTAAATAAGTTATTAATTTTAAAATATATATAAATTTAGAAAGGAAGTAAATTATTATGGGAAAAATTATAGGAATTGACTTAGGAACAACAAACTCATGTGTAGCAGTAATGGAAGGAGGAGAGCCAGTTGTTATTCCTAACGCAGAAGGAAATAGAACAACACCATCTGTTGTTGCATTCTCAAAAAACGGAGAAAGATTAGTAGGACAAATTGCAAAACGTCAAGCAGTTACTAATCCAGAAAACACTGTAATCTCAATTAAAAGAGAGATGGGATCAAACAAAAAAGTAAAAATCGAAGGAGATGAATTTTCTCCACAAGAAATATCAGCAATGATATTACAAAAATTAAAAACAGATGCAGAAAACTACTTAGGACAACCAGTTACACAAGCTGTTATTACAGTACCTGCTTACTTTAGCGATAGCCAAAGACAAGCAACAAAAGATGCTGGTAAAATTGCTGGACTAGAAGTATTAAGAATTATAAACGAACCAACAGCAGCAGCTTTAGCATTTGGTATGGACAAAGAAGACCAAGATCAAAAAATAATGGTATATGACTTAGGTGGAGGTACATTTGATGTTTCTATACTAGATATTGGAGACGGTGTATTTGAAGTATTAGCAACAAACGGAAATACAAGACTTGGTGGAGATGATTTTGATGAAAGAATTATTGAATACTTAGTATCAGAATTCAAAAAATCAAGCGGTATTGACCTAAAAACAGATAAAATGGCAATGCAAAGACTAAAAGAAGCAGCAGAAAAAGCTAAAATAGAACTTTCTGGAATGCAACAAACACAAATTAACTTACCATTCATTACAGCAGATGCAACAGGACCAAAACACTTAGACATTACATTAACAAGAGCAAAATTTGAAGAATTAATTAGCGATTTAATTGAAGCTACTAAAATACCAGTAGAAAAAGCTATGAAAGATGCTGGAGTTACAGCAAATGACTTACACAAAGTATTATTAGTAGGTGGATCTACAAGAGTTCCAGCTGTTCAAGAAGCAGTTAAGAAAATTACAGGAAAAGAACCAGATAAAGGTATCAACCCAGATGAATGTGTTGCTATTGGTGCAGCTATTCAAGGTGGTGTATTATCAGGTGATGTAAAAGACTTAGTATTATTAGACGTAACACCATTATCATTAGGTATTGAAACATTAGGTGGAGTATTTACAAAATTAATTGAAAGAAACACAACAATACCAACTAAAAAATCACAAATATTCTCAACAGCAGCAGATGGTCAAACAAGTGTTGAAATTCACGTATTACAAGGCGAACGTGAGATGGCTGCAGATAACAAAACATTAGGAAGATTCCAATTAACAGGAATTCCAGCAGCACCTCGTGGAGTACCACAAATTGAAGTAACATTTGATATTGACGCAAACGGAATTGTACACGTATCTGCAAAAGATATGGCAACAGGAAATAGTCAACAAGTAGCTATTACAGCAAGTACAAATCTATCTGATGAAGACATTGAAAAAGCTGTTAAAGATGCTGAAGCACATGCTGCAGAAGATAAGAAGAGAAAAGAAGAAATTGAAGTTAGAAATAATGCAGAAAGCTTAGTATATAACAGCCAAAAAACAATTGACGAACTTGGAGACAAAATTAGTGGAGAAGAAAAAGCAAAAGCAGAAAATGAAATTGCTAATGTTAAAAAGGCATTAGAAGGATCTGATGTTGAAGCAATTAAATCAGCAACAGAAAAATTAACAACAGTATTTTACTCTATAACAGAACAACTATATAAACAAACTTCTGCAAATCAACAAGCAAACCAAGGTGAAGCAAATACAGAAACAAACACAGAAAATAATAATAATGAAGGAAATAAATAATGGCTACAAAAAAAGACTATTATGAGGTATTAGGCGTAAATAAAAATGTAACTGATGAAGAACTAAAAAAAGCATATAGAAAACTTGCAAAAAAATACCACCCAGATGCTAATCCTGATAATAAAGAAGAGGCAGAAAAAAAGTTTAAAGAAGTTAATGAAGCTTATGAAACTTTATCAAACCCTCAAAAAAGAAAAATGTATGACCAATTTGGTGCAGATGGACCTCAAGGCTTCGGAGGAGGAGCCGGAGGACCATTTGGCGGTGGCACATATACATATACTACAGGCTTTGATGGATTTAGTGATTTTGGAGATTTAGGTGATATATTTTCATCTTTCTTTGGTGGAGGCTTTGGTGGCTCATCACGAAGTGCAAGAAAAAATGGGCCTAAAAAAGGTACTGACTTACGCTATGATATAGATATAAGTTTTGAAGAATCTTTCTTAGGAACAGAAAGATATGTAACAATAAATAGAAATGAAATTTGTGATACTTGCCATGGAGAAGGTACAAAGCCAGGAACACACCCTGAAACATGTAGTGTATGTCATGGAACAGGACAAATTAAGCAGGTACAAACTACAATACTTGGACAAATGCAAACTACAAGAACATGTACAAATTGCCATGGAACAGGTAAAGTTATTACAAACCCTTGTGAAACTTGTAAAGGAAAAGGAACAGTTAGAAAACAAGTACGTTTAACAGTTAAAATACCAGCAGGAGTTGATGATGGTCAAACTATAGTAATGCAAGGAGAAGGAGAACCAGGTACAAATGGTGGACCAAAAGGTGACTTATATATACTAATACATGTTAAAAGACATAGTATTTATAGTAGAAAGGGAAATAATGTACTTTGTGAAATACCAATTACATTTACACAAGCAACTCTTGGCGCAGAACTTAAAATACCAATGGTAGATGGAACAACTGAAACTTTTAGAATACCTGATGCAACACAAACAGGTACAAAATTTACAATAAGAAATAAAGGATTCAAGGGTGTAAATAGCAGTGCACAAGGAGACTTTGTGTTTACAGTACAAGTGCAAGTACCTAAAAGGCTAACTCCTGAGCAAAGAGAACTTTTAATGCAACTTGCAAAAACTATGAATGAACAACCACCAGTAAAGAAAAAAGGTTTGTTTGGATAGAATTTAATTAAAAACTACTGATATATTTTTATATATTAGTAGTTTTTTAAATTCCACAAAACCTTAAAAATTTATTAAAATACTTTGCTTTTTTACGAATATATTATATAATATACTTGTTAAAATTTATCCAAGGGGGATAGCTTTATGGAAAACAAAAAGAAGCATGCAAATGATACTAAACAATATAAAATTAAAAGAAGCAAAAATGAGAAAAAAGCAGATAAAATAAAAGTAAGAAAACATCCAAAATTAAGAAAAGTAATATTAATATTTGTAATATTAATATTCTTATTGGTGCTTACAGGTGGTGGGATTTTAGCAGGAATATTCTTTAGTGACAAATGGGCAATAACGAGAGAAGAATTAATTGCTAATGGTAATACTGAGGTTTATGATACTGATGGAAAACAAATTGCCGTATTATCTGTTACAGAAGGAAATGAAAACAGAAAAGTAATTACATTAGATCAAATGGGAAAATATACTCCAAATGCATATATTGCAATAGAAGATAAAAGATTTTATGAACATTCTGGAGTTGATATTTTAAGAACTGGAAAAGCAACATTAAGTTATTTAATGCGTAGAGGTAGTTCAGATGTTGGTGGAGGAAGTACCATTACACAACAATTAGTAAAAAATATAATGAAAGACAAAGCTGATACAGGTACAGCTGGAGTTGAAAGAAAAATTCGTGAAATGTCAAGAGCATATAAAATAGAAAGTATGCTAACCAAAAATCAAATTATGGAAAAATATTTAAACATAATATTTGTTGGTGGAAATGACTTACATGGTGTAGAATATGGAGCACAATATTATTTTGCTAAATCTGCAAAAGATTTGGACTTAGCTGAATCAGCATTTTTAGCTGGAATAAATCATGCACCAAATATGTATAATCCATATGGAGAAGAAGATAATAGTGAATTAATAAAAGATAGAACTAAATTGGTATTATCTTTTATGAAAGAACAAAACAGAATTAGTGATGATCCAGAAGAGGCAGAAAAGTTATATAATGAAGCAGTTGAAAAAGTAGACAAAGGCTTGGAATTTACAAAAGGAAAAATACAAATTGGAGACATTTCATATTTTGTTTATGAAGCTGTTAATGATGCAGCAAAAGATTTAGCAGAGGTAAAAGATGTAGACTTCAAAGAAGCAAAAGCTATGATTCAATCTGGAGGATATAAACTATATACAACACAAGTAACATCAATTCAAAAAGCCGTTTTAAAAGAAATGGCAAAAGACAGCTATGTACAAACTAAAAAAAGCGGTAAAAAAGATGAAAATGGAAATCAAATAGTATATAGAACACAAGCAGGAACAACAATTATAGAACCAACAACAGGAAAAGTAGTTGCAATGGGTGGAGCTTTAGGTAGTGACCAAGGAACAAACCATAATTATGCAACAAGTGAAAGACAAACAGGATCTTCAATCAAACCACTTGTCGATGTTGCACCAGGTTTAGAAGAAAAAATAATAACAGCAGCAACAGTTTATGATGATTCAATTACAAATTTCAAAGGATTAAATTATACTGTAAAAAATGCTGGAGGATACCAAGGCTTATGTACTGTTAGAAAAGCAATTGAGGTTTCTTCAAACATAGTAAACATGAAAGTGCTTTACACTGTTGGAATAAGCAAAGCAATTGATTATTTACATGAATTTGGACTTACAACATATACTAAAGAACAAGATGAAATGATTACATTAGCAATAGGTGGAGCTACACATGGTTCTAGTACATTACAAATGGCAGCAGCATATGCAGCACTTGCAAATAAAGGCGTATATATTGAACCAACATTTTACACTAAACTAACAGATACTGAAGACAAAACAATAGTAGAACCAAAGCAAGAAACAAGAAGAGTTATATCAGAAGCAAATGCATATATAATATCAGATATTTTAACAGATGTTGTTAACGGATATAGTGGTACTGCAAATGCATGTGCAATTTCAGGAATGGATGTATCTTGTAAAACTGGAACAACAGATAATGATACAAACGTATGGCTTTGTGGATATACACCATATTATGCAGGAGCTACTTGGTATGGATTTGATGCTGGTGAAATTGAATTATATCAAATTTGGGCAGCAAGAAGTATATGGGCAAATATAATGAAAAGTGTTCACAAAGAATTGCCTAAAAAACGTTTTGAAAAACCAGATGGAGTTGTGACAGCTGTAATATGTAAAGAAAGCGGAAAAATGGCTACTCAAGAATGTAAAAAAACATATACAGAATATTTTGCAAAAGGAACTGTACCAAAAATTTGTGATGGACACGAAGTAGTAAAAATATGTAAAGAATCTAAAAAAATTGCAACAGAATATTGTAAAGAAGTTGAAGAAAAAGTATATACAGCAATGCCAGAAAAAGAGAAAAATGAAAATTGGTCTGTTAGATCAAAGGACAAATATAAAGTCCCAACAGAAACATGTGATATTCATACAGAAGATACTAGTACAGTAACAATAATAAATCTAGTAGGAAAAACAGAAGAAGAGGCAAAAGCAGCTCTGGTGGAATTAACAGTTCAAGTTATTTATGAGAATCATCAAGACAAAGAAAATGGAATTGTTATAAAACAAAGTGTAGAAGAAGGAACAAAAGCTCTTAAAGGTACTACTATAGTAATAACAGTAAATAGAAAACAAGAGCAACCAGATCCACCAAAACCACCAAAGCCATCAGACGAAAACAATGAGGTACCATCAGAAAATAATGAAGTTAACAATGAAAATAGTGAATCAAATACTGAAACTAATAACACTGTAACAAATACCACAAATCCATAATAAAAAGGAGGATACTTATATGTCATTACAATTATATAATACATTAACAAAAACAAAAGAAGACTTTAAACCACTAGAAGGAAACACTGTACGTATGTATTCTTGTGGACCTACAGTATATAGTTTTGCTCACATAGGAAATTTTAGAGCATATGTTTTTATGGATACTTTAAGAAGAGTACTAGAATATAATGGCTATAATTTAAAACATGTAATGAATATTACAGATGTTGGACATTTGGAATCTGATGCCGATGAAGGCGAAGATAAAATGGAAAAAGCTGCTAGAAAAGAAAATAAGGATCCTTATGAAATAGCTAATTTTTACACACATAAATTTTTCATTGACATGGAAAGACTAAATATTGAAAAGCCAGAAATTATAGCAAAAGCAACAGAACATATACAAGAAATGCTTGAATTTGTTCAAGGGTTAATCAAAAATGGATATGCCTATGAAACAAGCAAAGGAATATATTTTGATATATCAAAATTAGACAAATACCCTGTATTATCTAATCGCAAATTAGATGAGCAAATTGCAGGAGCAAGAGTTGATGTTGATACAGAAAAAAGAAATCCTTATGATTTTGCATTATGGATTAAAGCACCAGAAAATCATATTATGAAATGGCAGAGTCCATGGGGATTGTCATACCCAGGCTGGCATATAGAGTGCTCAGCAATGGGAAGAAAATACTTAGGTGATCAATTTGACATTCACACAGGTGGAATTGATCATATACCAACACATCATGAAAACGAAATAGCGCAAAGTAAAGGACTAACAGGAAAAATACCTGCAAAAACATGGATGCATGTTGAGTTTTTACAAGTTGATGGCGGAAAAATGTCAAAATCTTTAGGAAATACATATACGCTAGATCAACTACAAGAAAAAGGAATAGAACCTTTAGCATATAAACTATTTTGTTTTACAGCACATTATCGTACAAAATTAAACTTTACATTTGATACAGCTTTAGCAACACAAAAAGCACTAATGCGTTTAAGAGAAGGATTTGCAAAACATCAAGATGGAACAGAAACAATAAGCGAACAAGAAATAAAAGAATATGAAAATAAATTTTTGGAAACAATAAATGATGATTTGAATATGCCTGCTGCAATGGGAATTGTATGGGAAATAGTAAGAAATGAGCATAAATCAAAACAATTTGCAGAACTTTTATTAAAGTTTGATAAAGTATTAGGATTAGATTTAGAAAACAGTAAAAAATATTTAGAACAAAGTAAAAAAATAGATTTACCAGATGAAATACAAGAGCTAATAAAAAAGAGAAAACAAGCAAGAGAAGATAAAAATTGGGCTTTATCAGATGAAATTAGAGATAGTTTAAAAGAAAAAGGATATAATGTTAAAGATACAAAAGATGGCATGACAGTCGAAAAAATATAAAAAGGAGAAATAAAGTGGAAGAGGAAGTAAAATTATCTTTTTGGAAAAAACTAAAAATAAGCATATTTGGATTAGAAGAATACCAAAAATTAGTATTACAAAAAACAAGTAAAACAATCGCTTATATTGTAATATTAATGTTGATTTTTGCTTCCTTATTAAGCTTGGCTACTACTTATAAGTTTACACAAAAAGTGAATGAAGTAAAGCAATATATAGAAACAAATATAGAGACAATCCAATTTGACAATGGAAAAATTACAATAAATGAAAAAGAAAACGATCAATTGGACATGCTATTTGATGGAAAAGTTATTATAGATACAAAAGAGAACTTAGAAAAAGAGAAAATAAATAAATATGAAGAAGAATTAAACAATTATTATAATGGAATTATAATTCTACAAGACAGAGTAATAATTAAATCTAACTCTACTGGAGTATTAGCAACTATATCATTAAATGATCTTTCAAATAAATTCAACATAGTAAAATTTGACAAACAAAATATAATTGACTTATTATCTGAAAAAGATTTATATGTAGTATTTTATATAACAATGTTTATATATTTGTTTATAATATATTTGTCAACTGTTTTATTGGATGCAATTCTTTATTCAATATTTGGATATGTAACAGGTTTAATATCAAACTTAAAAATAAGATATAGAAATGTATATAATATTGCAATATATAGCCTAACTTTACCTATAATATTGAATTTGGTATACGCAATAGTAAATGTTTTAACAGGTTATACAGTAAAATATTTTTCAATTTTATATGCAGCAATTACATGTATATATATCGTTGCGGCAATATTGATAATTAGATCAGAAATTATTAAAAAACAAATTGAACTTTCAAGAATTTTGGAGGAGCAGGAAAAAGTAAAACAAGAAATGGAAGAACAAGAAAGACAAAAAAGAGAAGAAGAAGAAAAAGAAAGAATACGTAAAAAAGACGAAAAGCAAAGAAAAGAAGAAAAAAAGCAAAAACAAAACAATAAAAAGGCTCCAAAAGACGGAGAAAACCCAGAACCACAAGCTAATATTAAAACAGAGGAACTTTAAATAAAGGAGATATTATAAAATGGACAATGATAACAAAAAGCCAAATAAAAAATCAGCTAGGTTTTATTATTTAGTTGCTGGTGTTATATTAATTATAGCAATTGCAATAGCTACAATGATTGTTGTAAATTCTAAAAAAGATGAAGATAACAAGATAATTAGCTATACCGATCTTATCAAACAAGTAGATGAGGGAAAAATTGAAAAAGTCGAAATGACAGTAGGAAGTACATCTATTAAAGTAAAAGTAAAAGATGTAGAAGAAGAAAAAAACGCAATGGTTCCAAATACTCAAGCTTTTATAGAATTAATTCAAGATCAAAAATTAAAAGGTAATGACATAGAATTAATTCAAAAACAACAAAATGTATTTTATAAAGCATTTGACTATGTATTTTCACTATTGCCAACAATATTACTAATAATATTATTTGTTGCAGTATTTAAAATGCAAGGTTTAGGAGACAAAGGCAAAGTATATGATGCAGAAACAACAAAATCAAAAATTAAATTTGATGATGTAGCAGGTTTAGACGAAGAAAAAAGTGAAATGATAGAAATTGTAGATTTCTTAAAAGAACCTAAAAAATTCTATGAGATGGGTGCGAAAATCCCTAGAGGTGTTTTACTTTGTGGACAACCAGGTACTGGTAAAACTTTAATAGCAAAAGCAATTGCAGGAGAAGCAAAGGTTCCATTTATATCAATGAGTGGTTCTGAATTCATAGAAATGTTTGCTGGTTTAGGAGCGTCACGTGTTAGAAAGCTATTTGAAAAAGCTAAAAAAATCGCACCATGTATAGTGTTTATAGATGAAATAGATGCCATTGGCTCAAGAAGATCAAGTGGAAGTGGTGCTGAAACAGAAAACAACCAAACTCTAAACCAATTATTAGTTGAAATGGATGGATTTGACACAGAAGAAACAATTATTGTTTTGGCAGCAACAAATAGACCAGAAATGCTAGACAAAGCATTACTAAGACCAGGAAGATTTGATAGACAAATTACAATAGCTCTTCCAGATATGAAAGGAAGAGAAGAAATACTAAAAATTCATGCAAAAGATAAAAAATTTGCAGAGAATGTTAGTATGAAAGATATTGCAGGAGATACAGCAGGATTTACAGGAGCTGAACTTGCTAATATTTTAAATGAGGCAGCAATTATTGCTACTATCAAAAAACATAAAGTAATAACACAAAATGATATTGAAGATGCAGTTAAAAAAGTAACAGTGGGACTAGAAAAACAAAGTAGAGTAATATCTGAAAAAGATAAAAGATTAACAGCTTTCCATGAAGCAGGTCATGCAATTGTAAGTAGCCAACTAGAAACACAAAAAGATATAAAAGAAGTTTCAATTATACCTCGTGGAGTTGCAGGTGGTTATACTATGTATAAAACAAATGAAGATAAGTATTACATTTCAAAAAGAGAAATGGAAGAAAAATTAATTGCATTACTTGGAGGAAGAGCTGCCGAAAAATTAGTATTAAATGATATATCAACAGGTGCAAGTAATGACATTGAAGTAGCAACTCAAATAGCAAAAGATATGATTATAAAATACGGAATGAGTGAAAACTTAGGTCCAATTTCAATAAATACAGAAAAAGATCCATATGAATTACAATTATTAGGTGAAAAATTTGGAGATGCAATTGGTGCAGAAGTTAAAATTATGCTAGATACAGCATATACAAAAGCTCAAGAAATTTTGAATAATAATATGGATAAATTACATGCGGTTGCAGAAGTTTTAATACAAAAAGAAATTATCTCAGCAGAAGAATTTGAAGAGATAATAAAATAGAAAAACGTGCCAATGGGGACGGAGAATATTGGCACATTTGATTATTAATGAAGAATAACAAAATTAAATTCTAAAATGTGCCAATATTCTCCGTCCCCATTGGCACGTTTTTATTATTCAAATAATTTAAAATACCAGCATCAGTCTTAAAACAAAACTTCAATGAACAACTACAAAGCTGTTGATATTTATATTTAAATTTCTTATTAATTTCTCTATCACCATATTTTCCATCACCGATAATAGGGTAACCAATATGAGCCAAATGAGCTCTTATCTGATGAGTTTTACCAGTATGTAAATTAACATCTAGCAAACTGGTATTATTTTTACTATTAGAGCTAATTACTTTATATGAAGTAATAATTTTTTCATAACTCTTTTTAGGAACATCAGAAATATATACCAAAGATTTTTTTGCATCCTTAAAAAGATATGCAGTTAAGGTATCTTCTTTTTTACAAGGAATACCATAAACTAAAGCCCTATAATGCTTTTCAATTTCACGATTTTTGAATTTATCTAACAAAATATTTAAAGCCTTTTCATTTTTGGCAAACAAAACTAATCCAGTAGTATTTCTATCTAAACGATGGCAAGGAAAGATAGAAGTACTGTTATAATATTTACAAAGTTCAGTAGTTAAGCTGTTCTCACCAACTACTTCAATTTCAGCAGGTTTATTTACAACCACAATATTATCATCTTCATAAATAATATCAATGTTAAAACTTTTATCCTTAAATAATTGCTCGTCAGGAATAAATACTTTTATGACATCACCAGAATGTAGAATAACATTATCAGAAACCTTAGTGTCATTTACTCTAACATCCCTTTTACGCAAAGCTTTATATAAAGTATTAAGCTTAAGCCCATCAAAATTATCTAGTAAAAAACTATTCAATTTTTTTCCATCATATTTTTTATTAACAACAATTTCTTTCATGTACTTTAGTATACACTCTTTTATGTATAATGTCAAAACAGTAACAAAAAAATGTGTCTAACATAAAATAAACCAAAAGGAGAAAGAATATGTGGGACTTTATATTTAATGTGATAATATGGGTATTGGCATTATATGGTTTAATTGAAATCATAAAAACAATAATTTATACATATACATATACAAATCTAAAACCAAATGGTACTTATATAATAATAGCGGTAAAAAATCAAGAGGATAAAATAGAAGGACTTTTAAGATCAGTATTATTTAAAATTACCTACGGAACAGAGGAATACATAAAAAATATTATTGTAGTGGATCTAAACTCAAAAGATGATACTAAAAATATTATTGAAAAAATGAGTGAAGATAATGAAAACATCAAAGTGACTAGTTGGAAGGAATGCAGAGATTTATTTGACAATATAGATGACATATAAAATACACTTTAAATTATAAAAAATAAGTAATTTAAAGTGTATTTTTTGAATATTACAATAGTAACTAAAAACTTACGGAAAAAAGAAAATTAAAACACAAAAATTGGAAAAATTTGTTTACAAAAAGGTTAAAATGTGATATAATACAAATGCTCGTCAAAGGAGAAAAAGTTTTTTATGGAGGGGTTAAATATGAAAAAAGCTTTAAACAAAAAAATAATGTTAATTACATTACTAACAATCACATTAATAACATTATTTCAAAGTTTTTCATTTGCCAAAAGTGAAAGCACACAAATGATAAAAAAAGGCGAAAAGGAGTATATAATTTATATTTCAAATTTACTAAATAGCAAATTTGAATTTGCATTTGCAAACAAAAAAGATGAAATTGAATCAAACCTAAAATTTTATGATTCAGCTGTAGATTCATCAGAAAATGGAAACAACATAGCATATGTTGATGAAAACATTTACAATACATATTTTGATGGAAAAACTGAAACTTTTTTATGGGTAAAAGGAACTGAAATTAAAGCAGAAAAAATAGAATTATCTAATGCTTTAACTGAAGAAAACATTCAAGACTTAAACAAAGTTACAAAGAAAATTGCTATTAAAATTGGAAATGAAACCAAAACAGAAAAAAATGAAGAAGGAACAGAAGTTACCTATACAAAGGGTACAATAATAATTGACGATAACTCAGAAACAAAATACACTTACAACATGGTACCAGTAAAAGCAGGTACAGACGAAGAAAAATTAGCAGACCTTGCAAATAAAATGAATAACTTAACAGATAAAAACATATTTGAAAAATTATCTGTATATAGTCAATTTAAAAAACTATATGAAAAACTTATACCAGCTGAAGGTTGGAAAGATGTAGAATCAAAAACAATCAAACAACCACAAGAATCAAAAAAAGGTGATAAATACTTAGTTTGGTTAAAAGCTGATAATACAATAGATCTTCAAATTATGACATCTAGTGAAGAATACAAAGAAAACGAAAAAACAGAAAACGTAATTGTAAAAGAAGTAACTAAAATGCCAGTTACAGGTGAAAGCTTAGTTTTATATATTGTAGCAGCTGTATTACTTGTACTAATTGTTACAATAGTTATTTTAAAAGTAAGAAATAAAAATTCAGATAAAAATGAGTAAGGTATGAAAAAAATAATATATAATATAACTTTAGTAATATTAGCTGTCACTTTCTTAGCAGTTGTATCAGTTATTGTTACTAAACGTACAAATAACCAAATAAAAGAAAAAGAATTAACTAATGCGGTTTCAGATATCAAAATAAAGATTGAAGAAAATAAATCAGCATCAGTTAATGCCAATAAAAAAGTTGAAACAAAATATAAAGGGTATGATGTAGCAGGAATAATAAAAATTCCAAAAATCAACATTGAATATCCGATTATAGACAAAACAACTGACGCAACAATGGCATTATCAATTACAAAGTTTTGGGGCAATAATGTCAATGATGTGGGCAACTTTACAATGGCAGGTCATAATTATTTTGATGGTACAATGTTCAGTAGTACAAACAAACTAAAAATAGGGGATGTCATTGAAATGACAGATTTAGACGGGTACACTATTGAATATGAAGTATTTGATAAATATGTTACTGATCCAAATGATATAAACTGCGTAAAAAGTGTTAAAGAAAATACGAGAGAAATTACTCTCATAACTTGCATTAACGGAAGAAGCAATAGGCTTATAGTAAAAGCAAGACAAAATATATAAAATTTGGTAAAAAGGGGGCACCAAAAAATGAAAGCTACACTCAGCTATAAGAGTAAGAGAAATATCATAATCGCTAGTGTAATAGTAGTATTACTAGCAGCTATTTCTACAGCAGGTTATTTCTATATAAAAGGAAATGACGAAACAGCAAGAGCATTTACACAAAATGAAATAACAAATGAATTAACACCAGGAGAACAAACACAAAACAATGGAGGTCAACAAGAAAATCAACCACAAAATCCAGAACAACCAGCTACTCCAGGTGAGCAAAACAACAATGGTGGAGAACAAACAAATAACGGACAAAATCAAAACAATAACCAAAACAGACCAAACAACAATACAACAAATAATGGAAGTACACCAAACCAAACAACAGGTAATGTACCAAATCAAGAGTATGTAACAGAAAGAACTGAAGAAAGAACAACAATAACAAAAGAGTATTCAGTTGAATGGACACCAGAAAGCATAACAGCTAATGCATCAGTACAAAATCTTAATATAATTCGTCCAATTATATCTGCAAACAAAAGCGCTGATAAAAATGCAGTTGTACCAGGCGAAACAATTACATACACAATAACTGTAACTAATACAGGAAATGCAGATGGAAAAGCAATTGTAAAAGACACTATTCCAGAAGCAACAGAATTTATTGAAAACAGTATTAAAGTTAATGGAGAAGACACAAACTATACAGCTCAAAACCTAGAAGAAGGAATTACCGTAGATGTTGCAAAACAAAATGAACAAGGTGAAGCTGGAACAGTTAAAGTTGAATTTAAAGTAAAAGTTTCTAACATATTTGCTCAATATGAAAAAGCAAGTATTATCAATCAAGCAACTGTAAACGAAGAAAAAACTAATGAAGTTAAAAATCCAGTTATAAAATTTGAAAAATCAGCAAATAAAGAAAAAGTAGAAGTTGGAGATACAGTAACTTATACTATAAGCATTGAAAACATTGGAGATGCTGAAGGAACAGTTATAGTAAAAGATACTATTCCAACAGGAACAAAACTTGTTGAAAATAGCACTATTAAATTAAATGGTGAAGATACAAATTATACAGAACAAATTTTGAATGACGGAATCGAATTAAAAGTAAAATCAGGAGAAAGACTAGAAATTACTTTTGAAGTAGAAGTTTTATCTGAAATAACAGAAGCAGTTAAAAACACAGCATATGTAAACGATATTCCAACAGAAACAATACCAACTCAAGTAGAATCTTTAATTAAATTTGAGTCAAATGGCGGAACATTAGTAGAAAGCATGAATGGATATACTGGAGATGTAATAGAAAATAGAGAAATGCCAACAACAACAAGAGAAGGTTATACTTTTGACGGTTGGTATGCAGAACCAGAATTAACAAACAAAGTAGAAACTTTACCAGAAAAATATCCAGCAGGAACAACAACATATTATGCAAAATGGACAAAGAACTCATACAAAATAACATACAAAATAGTAGGAGACTATTTTACAAATAACAATTACAAAGAAGAAACATTAGAGTATGGAGCACAAATAACACCAGAGGCAAACCCAACACAAGAAGGATACACATTTAGTGGATGGTCAGAAATACCAGAAACAATGCCAGCACATGATGTTGAAGTAGTAGGAAGCTATACAAAGAACTCATACAAAATAACATACAAAATAGTAGGAGACTATTTTACAA